>Ga0208827_1000018_pt1 | contig 240491 bp, 209 predicted proteins | sample Sb_taG_5_FD_187709 | JGI IMG/M metagenome (GOLD analysis project Ga0208827, IMG submission 187709) | Peat soil microbial communities from Weissenstadt, Germany - Sb_50d_8_FC metaG (SPAdes) (version 2) | ecosystem: Environmental > Terrestrial > Soil > Wetlands > Peat | place: Germany... | reverse complement strand
CGCCACGGATATCGGACTTGTCGTAGTCGAAATAGATGTCATTGATGTTCTGGTTGAACAGGTCTTCATCCGTGACCGTCGCGGCGGGCGGCGGTGGAGGCGGAGGTGCCGCGGTGACAGTGAGGCGTGCAGTGGCCTCCTGCGTACCGCCCGCGCCTTTGGCGACGAGATGGTACGTAGTCGAGTCGGTGGGTGATACCGACTGCGATCCGTTGGCTTGCACCGCACCGATGCCGTCGATCGACACGTCGGTGGCGTTGGTGGCCTGCCAGGTCAGCGAGGCCGACTGGCCCGCCTGAATCGACGCCGGGTTCACCGAAATCGATGCGGTGGGAGCGGCCGGTGGCGGCGGGGGTGGGGGCGGTGGCGGCGGTTTCTTCTTCCCCCCGCAAGCGCCCAGCGCGAGAATAGCGGCTAGCGTAACTATCAGGAACAACCACTTCATGCTTTGTTGCTTCACGTTTCCTCCCTGCGACCCCAAAGTTCGCCTTCAAGGTCCGACGAAGTGTTTTGCTATTTCCAACTCCAATTCGGCTGGGTATTACGTCCGGTAAAAGTCAGCTGCTGCACCTTGGTTCCATCGGCCAGCATGCTCCAGATTTCAAGGCTGCCGGAGCGGTTCGATTGAAACACGACGTGCCGGCCGTCGGGCGACCATGACGGGTAATCGTTGCGGCCGCCGTCGTGAGTGAGCTGCACCCACTGCTTGCTGGCGATGTCCATCAGGTAAATGTCGGACGCTCCGGGCTCGCCCGGGCCATACTTGCGGATCCACGCCAGGGTCAGGAACTGGCCGTTGGGAGCCCAACTGGGAGAGACGGCGTATCCCTGATCGGTGAGCCGCTGCTGGTTGGTGCCATCGGCTTCCATGGTGTAGACCTGGGGCAGGCCGGTACGCCCGCTGACGAAGGCAATCTGGGCATTTGTCTTGCGGTTCCACACCGGCCCCACGTCGGGCCCTTTGTCGGTGGTCATACGGTGCAGGTTGGCGCCGGAGACATCACAGACGTAGATTTCGGTCTGGTCGCTGCCCCGCGAGGACGCGAACGCGAGCTTGGTTCCGTCGCCCGACCAGGCCGGCGACAAGTTCGTTCCGCCCATGTGGGGAAAGCTCACCGGCCGGTTCAAGTCGAGCGAGTACATCATGATCTCCCAGCCCACCTTGGTCAGCCCGCTGAAGGCGACGCGCGAGCCGTCGGGGGAAACGCGCGGCGAGAGCGCGATCGAACCCAGGCGCGTGATCTGATGCTGGTTCGAGCCGTCGTAGTCCATGCCCCAGATTTCCTTGTGGCCGGAGCGGTCGCTGACGAAAAAGATCTGGCTCTCGGCAATGCCGGAGATGCCGCCGCCCAGCCGGAAGATGATCTCGTCGGCAAACTTGTGGGCCATGACGCGGGCTGCGGCGTCACTGGCGGTATCGCCGTACTGCTTGCCCAGCACCTGCGGCGACTGGATATTCTTCGTGTCATACAGCCAGCCCTGCACCGTCAGCTTTCCGTTCGCGATGCCGAGGTTGCCGAAAGCCAGCATGGCCGCGTTGGGAGGAGGCTGATTCCAGGCGATGAAATTGACTTCGGGAGGCTGCCCTGGAACCTGCAGGGGGTAGAAACTCTTGGACACGAGTTCGACCACGCCCGAGACGTCGAGGTCGTTCCACAGCGTGTCATTGAAGGTCTTGAGCAGCGCGGCGTTCTGCGGGTCGGCAGTGGAAGGCTTGAAGTCGGGGACGGCCAGGCGGACTTTTTCCGTGCCGAGGCTGGTGCCGGTCTTAACCCAATCCTGGGAATATGCGGCGGAGCACAAAAATATGAGAAACAGACCCAGCGCCCAGCCCGGCGCCCGGCCGTAAGCGGTGATCAATCGGTGCCCCAGCGCTGGCCTTACGCGTTGCTCCATCCGTTTTCGGAAGAAAGGTACTGCGTACGACAATATCGTATCCCGATATGAATTGCTTTGCAAGGATTCTTCCCTCTCCTGATGGACAATGTACCAGCGCGCCTCAGCGCCGGGATTCATCCCATGCCGCTCCTGACATTGTGCGCCGCCGCGATCCACAGTTCACCTCTTGTAGTCGAACCAGAACTCCACAGAAATCTTGCCGCCGGCATAGTCGGAAGGCAAAGGCCCGAAGGTATCGATGCGCTGCAGAGCGCGCGCGGCAGAAATGTCGAGCGAAGGCACGCCGCTCGACTGTTCAATCCGAACGTTCGAGGGGTGGCCGTCGCGGGCCACGTCGAAGGTGATATACACGCGCTGCGCCGACGTGATGCGGGGGTCGACCTCATACTTCAGCCAGTTGTCGGCCACCTTCTGCTGAATCACGCGCACATACCAGGCGTACTTGGTGCCGAAATCCCCTCCGCCGCCGGTGATACCGAATCCGCCCTTGGCTCCGGCGGCGCTGAAGGTTCCATACGGCCCGCTGACCGGCCCGCCCTCGCCGAAAGCGACCTGATTGGTCTCTTCCTCGGGCTCGGGTTGTGGTTTTTCCTTCGCCGCGGTCTCCTGTTTCTTCTTCGGCTTGATTTTCGCGTTCTTGCCTTGAATCTCAACCGCGTCCGGGGCTTTCTCTTCGATCTTGGGCTGCGATTGCGTCAAGCCCTTGGATTCGTTGGCCAGCACATTCTGGGTTTGAGAAGGATTGACCGGCAGGGGAACGCTGCTCACCAGCGTGGCCCCGATGGCCTCGCCGCCGCCTCCGGCGCCCCAGCCTGCGCCGCTGACCCCGGAGAAGAAGTTCGAGTACACAAGCAGCAAGGCGGTGGACACCACATGCAGGCCCAGCGACCAGAGCAGGGGCCGGCCCCAGGGGTCGCGTTCGAAGTAAATCTCAGCGCTTGCCACCGCTCTGCTCCAGGGGTTGGGTCACGATGCTGACGTTGGTGATACCCGATTGCTTCACCGCGTCCATGACGGTGGCGAAGGCGCCGAAGGGAACGTTCTCGTCGGCGCGCACGAAAATGAACTGGTTGCGCGGATCGCGGATCTTCTGCCGCAGCTTGGTTCCGATTTCGTTGATGTTGACGGCGTCGTTGCCCAGGAAAACACGCTGGTCTTTGTTGATGGTGATGACCAGCCGTTCCTGGGTAATTTCACGCACCGTGCGCGTTTTGGGCACGCTGACGTCGATGCCGGACTGCAGCACCGGCGCGGTCACCATGAAAATGATCAGCAGCACCAGGACCACGTCGACCAGCGGAGTGATGTTGATATCGGCGAGAGCCGTCTGGGTGCGTCCGTTGGAAGTGGTGAAGGCCATCAGCGCCTCACTTCTGCCGGAGCCTGCGCCTGGCTGTGCTCGACGGCATTGAGGACTTCGAGGGCGAAGTCGTCGCTGCGGGCGGCGAACTCGCGGATCGAGGCACCGATCAGGTTATAGGCGATCACGGCAGGAATGGCGGCGGCCAGGCCCGCCGCAGTCGTGATCAGCGCTTCCGAGATTCCGGGCGCTACCGCGCGCAGCGTGGCCGCTCCGGCCGTACCCAGTCCGTGGAAGGCGTCGATAATTCCCCACACCGTGCCGAACAGGCCAACGAACGGCGTGACCGCGGCGGTGATGGCCAGCCAGGGCACGTTGCGCTCCAGGCGGGTAATCTCCTCGGACGCGCCGATCTGCATGCCGCGCTGGATCGCCGTCAGATTGCGCAGCGCTCCCACCGAAGATGCCTGGCGCTTGTATTCCTCGAAACCGCCCTCAAAGACGCCGACCAGCGGGCTGGGCCTGAACTGCTCGGCAACGGCGCCGATGTCCTGCAGGCGCTGCGCCTTTCGGAAGGCCCGCACGAAGCGGCCGCTCTGCGCGCGCGCGCGCCGCAGCAAGCTCCATTTCGTGAGGATGATGGCCCAGGAAAGCAGACTGAAGGCGAGCAGCGAGAGCAGCACAAGCTTCGCCACCGGGCCGGAGTTGGAGATCATGTCGACAATTTCGCCGCCGACGAAGGCCGCCAGCAAAGGGGATGAATGCATCTGAGGTTTAGGAGAATGCCTGCCGTAATTATAGATGAATAGCCGGGCGCAATTTTCCGCACGTATCCGATCCGGCAACGGTGGCGTAACTCAGGGCGCCGGATGGCGCGGATCGCGGTTGCTCAACTTGAAGTGGACGGCCATCGAATCCAGATAGGGTGAGTCCAGGGGCGTGAAGTGGAGCGCCTTGACCTGGAACGCGACGTAAAATCCATCGACCTTGACAATGCGCCGGGCCAGGATGGGAACGGCGCCGAACGGGTTAGGATTCAGCCAGCTCAGGTTGTTTCCCGGATCCTGCGAGGGATCTTGTGAGGGCTCCTGATCCTCGAGGAGCACGTTGCTGTAAATGTTGTGTTGCAGGTCGCGCAGTAACACCCGCCAGGAGGTGATTTTGTTGTCGCCCTCGGGCACTTGCGGAGTGATGCGCAATTCGTAACGGTCGTCGCCGTGGGAGTCCCGGATCCGTTCGCGGTAGGTCGGGTTTTCGGGATTGAGCTTGACGTCGAAGCTCTCTTCGATGATGCGGGTCGCACCCTTGCGAAAGCTCTCCGCATAAATGGTGGGCGGCGCGCCCTGGGCCAAGAACGGGAGATTCAGCAGCACGACCACTGCGAGCAGGCGGGCAAACTTTCGCATCATCTACGCTCTATCGCCTCCGAAGCGGGCTGGTGAGAAACATTTTCCTCGGCGAGCAAAGATCGCAAGCGTTCACACAGGGCGCGCGACGCCTGGCCGCTGTTGCGCGCCAACCGGAGGACGCGGAGCCAGAGCCAAGGCCGCAGCGCGGCGAAGCAAGCGAATCGCGTCTCGTGAAAGTGGCCGTCGTTGTCAACGAAGCGCTCGAGCGCGGGGAAGGCAAAGTCTGCTTCATCGGAAATCGCTTTGACGGCCGTGAATCCCACGTCTCTCGCTTCCGCGGCGCGGGCTACGGCTGCGGCCTCCATATCGACCGCCTGCGCCCCGAACGACTCGCGGAGCTTCGCCTTCTGTGCGGGCGAGGCGACGGAGGCAAAACTGACCAGGACGCCGTCACCGTTATCCAAACTGACGCTGCTGCCATCGCCGGCGTTGACCACTCGACGCGGCTGCATAATCGAGCCCACTTTCAGCGCGGGATCCAGAGCGCCGGCAAAGCCCGCAGAGCACACCAGGGCAGGATGGAACAGGGCAATCACGGCCTCGGCAGCGCGGCGCGCGGCTTCCGCTCCCATTCCGCCGCAGACCAGCACCGTGGAATCATTCTCAAAGAAACGGAAACTCCGGCCGCTGTGCTGTTTTTCGACCACCTGCCATCCCCCCACCAGAGGACGAACCTCGCGCTCGAGCGCAGCCACAATCGCGACTCTAGACATATCCGTTGGCCCGGAACCAGTCTACGGCCCGCCGCAGGGCATCCTCGACGGGCACAATCTTCCAGCCCAGTTCGCGCTCCGCTTTGTCCGAACTGGCGAACATTTTTTTTCGGCCCATGCGCACGGTATCCACCGTGGCGCGGGGCTCGCGTTTCAGCAGGCGCCCGGTGATGGCTTCGTCGACGACTCCCGCGGCGAAGGCGAACACGTACGGCAATTTCACTTTCGGCGAGGGCAAGCCGGTGATTCTGCCGAGCTTGTCGAGAAGCTGCTTCAGCGTCAGATTCTCTCCTCCCAGAATATACCGTTCGCCCGACTTGCCTCTTTCCAACGCGGATACGTGCCCGCGGGCGCATTCCCTCACATCCACCAGATTCAATCCAGTGTCGACGTAGGCGGGGAATTTGCGCTTGAGGAAGTCGACCACAATGCGGCCCGTAGGCGTAGGCTTGACGTCCTGTTCCCCGACTGGAGTTGTGGGATTGACCGTCACGACGTGCAGCCCGCTGCGCCCGGCTTCCAGCGCGACCTGCTCAGCCATGAACTTCGAGCGTTTGTAGGGGCCGATCATGTCGGCGAGCGAGACGGGAGAATCCTCATCGGCGGGAAAGCCGCTGCTGGTGAAACCGACGGTCGCGACGCTGGAGGTGTAGACGACGCGGCGCACGCCGTTCTTGCGCGCGGCGTCAAGAATCGCCCGCGTCCCCTCGACGTTGGAGCGGTACATTTCGTCGGGATCCCGCACCCAGAGCCGGTAGTCGGCGGCGACGTGAAAAACGGTCTCGCAGCCTTTGATGGCTTTTTCGAGCGACGCAGGGTCGCGCAGATCGCCGGTGGCAGTGTCCGCCTTGAGGCCTTCGAGATTTTTCAGGTTGCTGGTGGGGCGGACGAGCAGGCGGAGGTCCGCGCCTTGGTCGGCAAGTACACGCGCGATGTGGGAGCCGAGGAATCCGGTTGCGCCAGTGACGAAGGCTAGCATTGCTTATCAGAATTCAGCGGGCGGGGAAAGTTGTCAATGCCAATCTGCCGGAAACAACACGTGGCCCCGGACGCATTCGTCCGGGGGCTCGCTTCGCTCGCTGGGCGGACGAAGGCGTCCGCCCCTACACGAGTTCGTTTCCGCTCTTCTCCATCACCTTCTGGTACGTAGTCAGCGCCAGCAGCGGGAAGTACTCGCGGTAGAGGTGATACTTCAGATAGAACACGCGGGGAAATCCGGTGCCGGTGAAGAACTGCTCATCCCAGGAGCCGTCGTTTTTCTGCGTGCGCAGCAGATAGGCGATGCCGCGCGCGACCGAGTCGCTGCGCGTATCGCCGGCGGCGAGCACGCCGAGGATGGCCCACGCGGTTTGCGAAGGCGTGCTGTCGCCCTGCCCGCGCAAGGTCGGATCATCGTAGGAGCCGACCGTCTCCCCCCAGCCGCCGTCCGGATTCTGCACCATGCGCAGCCATTCCGCACCCTGCTGAATGCAAGGCTCGTGCAGGTCCATGCCGATGGCTTCCAGACCGCGCAGCACCAGCGCCGTGCCATAGATGTAGTTCACGCCCCAGCGCCCGAACCAGCTTCCGTCGGGTTCCTGCTCGTTGCGAACGAACTGAATGGCCCGCTTCACTGCCGGATGGTTGATGTCATAGCCATAGGTCGCGAGCATCTCCAGAATGCGCCCTGTGATGTCGACGGTCGGAGGATCGAGCATGGCGTTGTGATCGGCGAACGGGATGTACTGGAAGATCATGCGGTCGTTGTCTTTGTCGAACGAAGCCCAGCCGCCGTTCTTGCACTGCATGGAGAAGATCCAGTCGATGGCGCGCTGCACAGACTCGCGCTGGTAGCGCCCGTTGGGATGTTCGACGCGGCTCAAGGCCAGGCAGACCATGGCGCTGTCGTCGACATCGGGATAGAACTCGTTGTTGAACTCGAAATACCAGCCGCCGGGCTGGCCTTTGCGGTTCTTCACCTTCCAGTCGCCGACGTTGCGCACTTGCTTTTGCAGAATCCAGTTGGCGCACTTCACCATTCTGCGATCATTGGCTGGCGTGCCGGCCTCGCCGAGCGCGAACAGCGCATAAGCCGTATCCCATACGGGCGACATGCAGGGCTGCATGCGGAAGGTATCTTCCTCTTCGATGCCCAGTTTCTCAAATTCATCGAGCGCGCGGATGACCTGCGGATCGTCCAGCGAGTAGCCCAGGCAGCGCAGTGCGATGATGGCGTTCATCATCGAGGGATAGATGGCGCCCAGGCCGTCGCTCATTTCAAAGCGCGCCAGCATCCACTTCTCCGCGCTCTTCAGCGCGATGAAACGCAGTGGGCGTACATGCACGCGCTCGAACCAGTGGACCATGCGGTCGATCACCAGGAAGAAGTTGCGCCAGGAAATCAGCTTCTTGGCCCAGTGCAGGTGCATGCGCGACTTCTGCATGCCGCCAACGAACAACTCCTCAACACCCATTTCGCGGGGAATCTTTTTGAACGGCTTCTTGGCGTAGCAGATCGAGAGCGGCACCAGGATGGCCCGTGACCACGAAGAAATCTCGTAGATGTTGAACCAGAACCAGTTGGGAAAGAGCACGATTTCCGGAGGGATGGCCGGAACCGCGTCGTAGTCGTATTGCCCAAAGAAGCAGAGATAGATCTTGGTGAAGGTATTGATTTGGGTGACGCCGCCGAGTTCGAGAATCTTTTTGCGCGCGTGTACGAGCGCGGGATGGTCGGCGGAGTATCCCGCCAGCTTCAGGCCGAAGTAGGCCTTCACCGAGGCGCTGATGTTTGAGGGCCCTGCGGCGTAGATGCTCCAGCCGCCGTCCTCGTTCTGATGGCGCAGAATCCAGTTGGCGGCTTTCTGAAAGCGCTCTGGATTGCCGGTTCCGAGCAGCGTGTGCAGCAGAATGTAATCGGACTCGAGCGTGGTATCGGCTTCGAGTTCGCCGCACCAGTAACCGTCCTCGTGCTGCTGGGCAAACAGGCGCTTGCGTGCGGCGCTGACGGCCGCGCCGACGCGGCGGGCAAGTTCCTCGATTTTTCCAAAGCGAAGTTGCGGGTTCGAGCCTAACGATGCGGCTCTCGGGTTGGAATCGGGGGAGTTGATGTCCATCAGTTCACTGCTCCACTACGAACCATTTCACCACGGAGACACGGAGTCACGGAGTTAAAGAACCTTTCTGACGATTCCGCCTCGAGACAAGGTCGCCACGTTGAAATTCAGGATCAGGCCAGCTCGCTTTCTGGTCATTTTCAAATATGTCAGAAGCTGCGCTTCATGGACTGGAAGAACATGTTCCAGGCATTTAATCTCGAGGATCAATACACCCTCTACAATCAAGTCCAGGCGATAACCGCAATCCAGTTTGACGCCTTTATATTCAACGGGAAGCAGTACCTGTCGCTCAAAAGCGATTTCCCGGAGATGAAGCTCATGACAAAGGCATTCTTCGTATGCAGACTCCAGAAGTCCTGGGCCGAGCGAGCGATGCACCTCAATAGCGCCGCCAATCACGTGCTCAGTCAGACTCTTCATGAAGCAGCTTGCTCCGTGTCTCTGTGTCTCCGTGGTAAATCATGACTTGCATCAATCCGCAGTCGCGCTGGCCGGCGCCGCTGCGATGGCTTCTACAATCTCCGGGGGCAGGCCAAAGCGCACGTTTTCCGGCATGACCTCCAGTTCCTGCAGGTTGTCAAATCCCTTGCGGCGCAGGAACGCGATCGTTTCTTCGACAAGGTGCTCCGGGGCAGAAGCGCCTGCGGTCAGTGCGATCGTCTTCACGCCTTTCAGCCATTCGGCCTCGATGTCGTTGCAGCTGTCGATGAGGTGAGCGTTCGTGCCCAGGTTGCGCGCGACCTCCACCAGGCGGTTCGAGTTCGAGCTGTTCTCCGAGCCCACCACCAGCAACAGATCCGCCTCTGACGCGACCTGCTTCACCGCGACTTGCCGGTTCTCGGTGGCGTAGCAGATGTCCTGCGCTGCCGGTCCTTTGATGTTGGGGAACTTTTGCTTGAGGGCGGCGATGATGTCTTTGGTCTCGTCGAGGCTCAGCGTAGTTTGCGTCAGATAAGCCACCCGGTTGGGGTCGGGTACAGTCAGCGCCTCGACCTGCTCCGGCGAACCGACCACCTGCGTCACCAGGGGAGCCTCGCCCAGGGTTCCAATGACCTCATCGTGATCGCGATGACCGATCAAGATGAGCGAGAACCCTTCCTTGGCAAACTTGACCGCCTCCACATGCACCTTGGTGACCAGCGGACAGGTGGCATCGATCACGCGCAAGCCGCGCCGGGCGCTGTGTTCCCGCACTTCGGGGGAAACTCCATGGGCGCTGTAGATGATGCGCTCGCCGTTGGGCACCTCATCTTCGCTGTCGACGAAGATGGCGCCTTTGCCACGCAGTTCCTCGACCACGAAGCTGTTGTGCACGATCTCTTTGCGCACGTAGATGGGCGGCCCGAAAGCCTCCAAGGCGATGCGCACAACGTCAATCGCCCGCACCACGCCCGCGCAAAAGCCTCGCGGCTTGAGCAAAAGCAGGGTCTTTCCCGCTGATTTCGTCAAAACGCTTGCCACCTTTCAGATGCTCCCAAGATAGCCCCCGATGGAGTCACTTCTCCGAGCGGAAGCCTGGAATCCGCCTCTTAATTTGATGCGAAAATCCGCCGAATAATAGTGCGTTAAGCGTACACGATCCCCATTTTGGCGATACTACTAAGCTACTGGAAAGTACCGGGATGGTCAACGCAAGCCGCATAGCGGTGACGTCCTAAATTCGGGAACCACGAAGGGTACGAAGTCACGCGAAGTGATTGATTTTTCAGGTTTTCCTTCGTGTTCCTTCGTGACTTTTGTGGTCATTCAGGAACCGGCCTGCGGTTGCCAGTTCCGATTGATCAAGATACCGCCGACTACTAAGGCCACGATCAGGATCGAGAACAGCAGCAGCCATCCCCAATGGTCGGCGGGATGGCGCAGAACGCCAAGGAAGTGACGCCCGTAGTGATCGGCGATAAGGGCGATGGCGGCATATCGCGCGGCCCGGCAAATCGCAACCAGGGAGAGAAAACGTCCCGTGGAAAAGCCGGAGACTCCCGCCGCGGCAAAGCACATGCTGGTGGGGAACGGAAAAGGAATGGCCGTTGACGCAACCAGAACTCCGGTCCCGGACTTCTCGAAGAATGCGAGGAACGCGGAAATCCTGCCTTTCCTGAATTTGCGCTCTAGATAGGCCGCTCCCGCCCTGCGCGCCAGACGGAATGTCAGGTAAGCGCCCAAGGTCGAGCCCGCCGTGGCAGCCGCCACGTATTCGTACCACGAGCCACGGTGGCTGATCGCGAGGATCGCCGTGAGGATGTCAGGCCCGGCAAACGTAGGAAGGGGCGAACTGTCGATCACCGCCAGGAAAAAAAGCCCCAGAGCTCCGAAATGCGCAAGCGCTGAGGCAAAGCCGCGGCTGTGGCGTCGCGCCGCATTTTGAATCAACAGGTTCGCCATCTTCTGACACTAAGCTTGTCGAGCCTGACAGATTCAGCCTGACAGATTCGCGGCAAGTTACGCATTGGCCTTGATCAATTGCTCGGCGTGTTTGCGGGAAGTCTCGGTCAGTTGCGCTCCACTCAGCATGCGGGCGACTTCTTTTGTTCTCTCTTCGCCCGTCACGGCGCGGATGCTGGTGCGCGTGCGGCCGCCGGCTTGCCGCTTCTCGATAACGTAGTGGTGGTCGGCGAAGGTCGCGATCTGGGGCAGGTGCGTGACACACAGCACCTGGTTTGACCGGGCCAGCGCTTTCAGCTTCTTGCCCACCGCTTCGGCGGCGCGGCCGCCGATGCCGGTATCGATTTCGTCGAAGACCAGCGTGCGCTGCTGGGTGCTCCGGGCCTTCGCGGACAGGAGTGTCCGCGCCACACTGGTCTTGCCCGCTTCCACGCTGGCTTTCAGGGCCAGCATGACGCGAGACAGTTCGCCGCCCGAAGCGATGTGTTCCAGCCGCCGCAGAGGTTCGCCAGGATTGGTCGTGATCATGTAGGCGACCTGGTCAATTCCAGAGACAGTCCAGTTCCCTTCCTCTTCGGATTTCGTCAATTCGATGCGGAATGTGGACTTCATGGCCAGGTCGTTGATCTCAGCCTCGACCTGCTTCTCCAGCTTGCGCGCCGCATCGGCACGCCTCTTCGACAAGGCGCGTGCCACGCGCAGGTATTCTTCGGCGGCCTGGCTTAACTCCGCACGCAATTGGCGCAGAATTTCGTCTTTGTTCTCCACCTCGGAGAGCTTGCGGGCCACATCTGCCCCGAATTGTATGACCTGGTCGAGCGTGGGCCCGTATTTGCGCTTCAGGCGGTCGAGCAGGGCGAGACGGTCCTCGACCTGGGCCAAATGCTCGGGCGAGGCGTGGATGCCTCCGGCGTAGTCGCGCACGGTGGCACCGACATCCTCGACGCTGATGCGCGCCGCCTCCAGCGCGGCCAGCGCTTCCTGAAACTTCGGTTCGTAGCGCGCCAGCTCTTCCACCTGCTTTTGCGCCGCCCGCAGCGACGACGCGGTCGAGCCGTTGCCTTCGTACAGCAGGTCGAAAGCATTCATGGCCGCGTTGTAGATTTTTTCCGCGTTGGCGAGGATGCGCTTCTCCGTCTCCAGCCGTTCATCTTCCCCGCTCTCGAGGTGGGCGTCTTCGATTTCACGTTTCTGGAAGGTCCAGAGATCGACGAGTCGGAGACGGTCCTGCTCTCCACGCTCGAGCTCGTCGATGCGAGTGCGAATCGCCTTCCACGCCGCGAAGGCTGCCTCAACCGGCTCCAGTTGACTCCCGGCAAACGCATCGAGCAAGGCCAATCGTGCGGGTCCGTCGAAGGCGAGGATGGATTCGTTTTGGGCGTGAATGGTGGAGAGGTGCGCAGCGAACTGCCGCAGGACAGCCACCGTCGCCGGCTGATTGTTGACGAAGACTCGGCCCTTGCCCCCGGCGGCAATCTCGCGGCGGAGAATGAGCGAGCCGTCGTCGGATTGGTCCAGGCCGTTGGCTTCGAGAATTCTGGTCAGCTGCTTTTCCGCGGCGCCTTCAGCCTGAAAGACGGCCGCAACCACGGCGCGCTCAGCCCCCGTGCGAACGATCTCGCTGGAGGCCTTGTCGCCCAGAAGGAGGGCGAGAGCGTCCACCAGAATCGACTTCCCCGCGCCGGTCTCGCCCGTCAGCAGGTTCAGCCCCGGGCCGAACTCGACCACCAGGCTATCGATGACCGCGTAGTTCTCGAGGCGCAACTCGACCAGCACAGACCCTCCCGGGATGTGAGGTTTTGCGCAGCATAGCATGAAAGGCAGGGGTCAGGGGTCAGGCGTCAGGCGTCAGCGAGGGGGCCGTCGGCACTCCACCGGGCGAGCCTGTTAAGAGCTGACCGGGGCAGGTTTCAAAATTTGACCTGCGTTGATCCTGGGCGCCGCCTTGGGAATGCGCAGAATCATCAACCCTGCGATGAGCGCCGCCGCCATCACAAACCTCAGTCCCCAAGAGAACGACGCTCCGGTGCTGGTGTACATGTAGCCGAAGATGTAAGGCCCGGCAAATCCCGCGATGCTGCCGACCGAGTTAATCAGTCCCACCGCCGTGGCTGCTTCCGCATGGCTGAAGATCTCGGTGGGGATCGCCCAAAAGGGGGAGATATAAGAGATCAAAGCGCCCGCGACCGTGAACCAACCAATGGTGAACACAAATGAGTGGCCCGGAATGGAGAGGAAGAAATAGGCTATGCCGCCAACGAACAGCGGTATTGCCGCATGCCACCGTCGCTCCGCGTGCTTGTCGGAGTGCCAGCCATTGAACTGCATTGCCAGGAAACCTGCCACGAATGGCAGACCGCCCACCATCCCAACGCGCATATCGGTGAAGCCCGTCAGCCGCTTCAGCATGGTAGGAAACCAGAAGACGAATGTGTACTGGCCGATGTAGGCAAGGAAGGTGAGCGAGGCCATCCAGGCAATCGCCGGCGATCGCATGGCCTGCCACACCGTGATGGCGGCAGTGCAAGGCGGTGTCTCCTCTTTAAGTTTCTGCTCAAGCCATTTCCCCTGCTCGGCGGTAAGCCATGCGGCTTCCCTTGGCCAATCGGTCAGAAAGAAGAATGCAACGACTCCCAGCAGAATCGCCGGGGCTCCCTCGACCACAAACAGCCAGCGCCATCCCGCAAACCCCTGCCAAGCACGACCCAGAATCCAGCCCGCCAGCGGTGATCCCAACACCGCGGACAACGGAATGGCTCCCATGAAGTTGCTGGTGGCCTTGGCGCGGTCTTCGAAAATGAACCAGTGGCTCAAATACACGATGACGCCGGGAAAGAAGCCGGCCTCGGCTGCGCCCAGCACGAAACGCGCCACGTAGAGCTGAGGAGGAGTGTGCACCAGCCCGGTCAGCACGGTGAGGGAGCCCCAGGCAATCATGGTGGCCGATATCATGCGGCGAGCGCTCCAGCGCTCCACCAGCAGCGCGCCCGGAATCTGTAATGCGAGGTAGCTGATGAAGAAGATTCCCGCGCCCAGCCCAAACACATGGTCGCTGAACCCCAGATCGCGCGACATGCCCACCGCCGCGTAAGCCAAGTTCGTGCGGTCTACGTAGTTAACGATGTACAGAATGAACAGGAAGGGCAGCAGGCGCAAACCGACGATGCGGCGAGTGTGTTCGCCGATTTGTGTGGCGTTGGGTGTCATCACAGCGGAGGCAGCGATCGCTCCTCAGCACTCCTCAGGCAGTCCTGAAGGGGCGGCGGGGAAGTATATATCGGAATCGGGTTTTGGACGCCGCTGAGTTGGTCGCCAGCAGCGGAGAACTGAACGGCCGGGCACCGAGGATCACAATAGAGACCGACGCGTTCTACGTCTTTACCCGCGATTGCGACCGCCCCGGAAGATACAGAAGCGCTTACCTGGGCTGACAATGCGGAGTCGGCCTGTACGAAGTTGAAGGCTGATTCCCGTGCTTGACGCGAGCGACCCACGTTCGCTGCAACCAGGCGTTACCACTCATTGGGAATTGGGCCGACCGGGGCCAATGAGTGCTATGGCGATTTATCGCCAACTGAGCGTCAGGGCGCTGATTCAGTGCAAACTAAGCAAGAACTTCGCTGCGACGGTGAGCGCAATGAATGTGCCAACTAAACAGCAAAGGGCGGTGATCAGTGGCTTCGCCCAAGGCTTCCGCGCATAACCATCTCCCCACGTTTCGTTGACATGAGTTATCTGATTTTTACCGAGGCCAAAATACCACCCCAACAGAAGACCAATAGGAGCCAACTTGAAAAAGAACTCGGGGATGAACGGAATGGGTATGAGAGCGAAGCCACAATAAGCGATTATGACGTAGAACCAGACCTTGTTGGCTTTGGCCTCACTATAGCGCCCCATAGCGTCCGCGTTTCGAGCGTGCAGGTACGCTCCGAATGCTGGAGTAAAAAGCAGACTCCAACCCGCAGCCGCGTTGGGATTCCAAAGGGCAGGTGGCCGACTGTTCGCGGGTGGCGTTGCGGTTCTCGCCCCGCGCTGCTTGTTACTCATAAATTCGGCAACGGTGTGCAGCGTCCCTATGATCGGCAATGCGAGGATCGCGAGCATCCATTTGACGCTGCCGCAGAAGACCGCGACCTCAAGAAGGACTTTCTCATAGCCCGGGATGGGATCAGGCAAACCCTGTTTTAAGGACGGGAGAAAAACGGCCCACACTACGGCTGGCAGGGCGAACATGCCAGCGGTCACCCCAACTAGTACGGCGGACCAAATAGCGGCGGTCTTATGGCGCACAAGTCTATCTCCTCCTGAAGAATACTGGACAAGGCCGAACTCGAAGCCGGAAGAGAAAGTTGTTTGGATAACGATGGTAACTGTTGTAAACAGGCGTTAGCACTCAAAACCCCATCCGCATGTGGCCCCGCGCTCACCGTGACAGGATGAACATCCTTACGGTCCCGCGTCCCCCACGCCTGCACCAAACTCGCCTGAAGATCATCTAGAATGAGCTATGCCCACAGCCCGACCCTCCGAGGTCGAAGCCCTGCCGTCGACAATTCCCACTACCATGCAGGCTGCCGTTTATCGCGGAGTCAACGACATCCGCCTCGAAACTGTGCCGGTGCCGCAGATTGGCGCCGGAGAGATGCTCATCCGGGTGCACACCTGCGGCATTTGCGGCACCGATCTCAAGAAAATTGCGACCGGTTCCCATTCTGCACCTCGTATTTTTGGACATGAGACTGCCGGTGTAGTGGCGGCGGTCGGGAGTGGAGTCCGCGATTACCGTCCCGGCGATCGCGTCGTGGTCTTTCATCACATTCCCTGCTGCGAGTGTTTCTATTGCCGGAACAAGACCTTTGCCCAATGCGCGACTTACAAGAAGGTCGGCTGCACGGCTGGATTCGAGCCCTCGGGCGGAGGTTTTGCGGAATATGTCCGCGTGATGGACTGGATCGTCGAGCACGGCACAGTCCGCATCCCGGACGGCGTTTCCTACGAGCAGGCTTGCTTCGTGGAGCCGGTCAACACCTGCATGAAGGGAATTGATGCCTTGCGCTTGAAGCGGGGCGAAACGGTGCTGGCTATCGGACAGGGACCCATCGGCATCATACTGAGCGTATTGGCCCAAAGGACCGGGGTCCGGTTAATTACTTCCGATTTGTACGCCGAGAGGCTTAGAATAGGAACACGTTTCGGGTTAGAACTCACAATCAATGCTTCGCAGACCGATGTCGTTGAGCGGGTCCGCGAATTGACCGAAGGGCGCGGAGCCGATGCCGTGATTCTGGCGGTCGGCGGCAACTCCCTGATTCGCACCGCGATGGATGCGGCCCGCCCCGGGGGACGGATATTGCTTTTTGCGCAGACGCAGCATGGGGAAGCCACCATCGATCCGGCGGCCATCTGCGTCGATGAAAAGACCCTGGTGGGTTCCTACAGCGCATCGGTGGACCTGCAGGAGGAGTCGATTCGCTTTGTGATGCAGCGGGAGATGGAACTGGAACGGCTGGTAAGCCATCGCTTCCCGCTGGCCCAGAGCACTGAGGCTCTGGAGTTGGCGGCTCACCCGCAGCCGTCGTCGATGAAGATCGTGATTCAGCCCGGCAGCACCTGGGCCTGACGGTGACGGGTCCGGCAATAACGCGGAAGGAACTTGCTGTGAATGGAAAAATGACGGCCGCCGTCCTGTACGGCAAAGAAGATCTCAAGATCGAAAAAGTTCCCATCCCTCGCGTGGGCGAGGGCGAAGTTCTGGTCAAGGTGCAAGTGGCGCTGACCTGCGGCACCGACCTGAAGGTGTTCCAGCGCGGCTACCACGCCCGCATGATCGTGCCTCCGGCGCTGTTTGGACACGAACTGGCCGGAGTGATTGAGGAAGTCGGGGCCGGCGTGACCAGTTTCAAGAAGGGCCAGCGCGTGGTGGCGCTGAACTCCGCCCCCTGCCAGATGTGCTTCTACTGCTCCAAGCATCAGGAAAATCTCTGCGAAGACCTGCTGTTCAATAACGGCGCGTATGCGGAGTACATTCGGGTGCCGCGGCGCATCGTGGAAGCGAACATGCTGGTGATTCCCGCGAACGTGAGCTTTGAAGACGCCGCCATGACCGAGCCATTGGCGTGCGTGCTGCGCGGCTTGCATGAAACCGGAGTCGAAATCGGGGATACGGTGGCGATTCTGGGTGGAGGACCGATCGGGCTGATGTTCGTGCAAGTGGCGCGGGCCATCGGCTGCAACGTGATTTCCGTGGTCAAACGTGACGGGCAGGTCGAAGCGGCCAAGCAGATGGGCGCGCACGAGATCGTGCAGACCACGAAAGTGACGGATGTGGTCGAGGCGGTACGCGCGCTGTCGCCGCAGCGGCGCGGATGCGACGTGGTCATTGAGGCCGTCGGCAAGCCCGAAGCCTGGGAGTGGACAGTGGAAATGGTTCGCAAAGGCGGTACGGTGAACTTCTTCGGAGGTTGTGCCAGCGGGACCAAGGTGCAGCTGGACACCAATCGCCTGCACTATTCCGAGATCACACTGAAGGCCACCTTCCATCACACACCGGAAACGGTGCGCCGCGCCTTTGGGCTGATCGCGGCCAAGAAGATTCGTCCAACCGACTACATCACCGGGGAGGCGCCGCTGTCGCGCCTGCAGCAGGTTCTGCGCTCCATGCTGAATCGCGGGAGCGACATCAAGACCGCAATCATTCCGGGACACTGAGAGCGGATCGATCCGCCACTTGAGACAAGAACATGGTTGATTGATGATTTTTGATGGTTGATTGAGAGTCTGGCGGATGTGGTGATCATGCGTTTCAATCAACAATCCTCAATCCAGAATCCACAATGTTCTTCATTGCCCGTGACCCAACTCGCCACCCAAACCGCGCCCATTGGCTGGTCTCGCCTTCCCGCCGACTACGCTATTCCCCAATCTGCTCCTACGCTGGCTGAGGCGCGAGAATACTGTGCCCGCCTGGCGCGGACTCACTACGAGAATTTCTCGGTGGCAACCTGGTTTCTGCCGCGGCGCCTGCGCCAGCATTTTTTCAATGTCTACGCCTATTGCCGGATCTCTGACGATCTGGGGGATGAGGTCGGAGACGCGGCGGCCTCACTTGAGCTTCTCGACCAATGGCAGCGCGAACTCGACGCCTGCTACGAGGGCACTCCGAAGCATCCGGTGTTCGTAGCGCTGGCCGAGACGGTGCGGCAATTCGACATTCCCAAACATGAATTCTCCGACCTTTTGATCGCCTTCCGCCAGGATCAAACCGTCACGCGCTTTGAGACCTTCAACGACGTGCTGGCTTACTGCCGCTACTCTGCCAATCCTGTAGGCCATCTCGTACTTTATCTGTGCAGCTATCGCGACAGCGAGCGGCAGCAGCTTTCTGACTTCACATGTACGGCTCTGCAATTGGCGAATTTCTGGCAGGACGTCAGCGTTGACTACGCCAAGGGCCGCATCTATCTTCCGCTCGAAGACTTGCGCCGCTTCGGTGTGCGGGAGGAGGAGATCGCCCTCAAGCAAAACACCCCGGGCTTCCGCGCCCTGATGAACTTTGAAGTCGAGCGGGCGCATGATTGGTTTCGGCGAGGGTTGCCGCTGGTTCGGAAAGTCGACCGGGAGCTGGCCATCGATCTGGAACTGTTCAGCCGCGGCGGGCAGGAGATTCTTCGGGCGATCGTGCGTCAAGGCTACGCGGTTCTGGGCAACCGCCCTGCCATCTCCAAGCCACGCAAGCTGGCGCTGGTCGCTCGCGCCGCTGTGCACAAATTCTCCTCCAACTTCTTTGCCACGAATTCCCACGGACCGACGCGGATCAGTCCAAGTAGCGATCACAACAATAAGGGGGTATCCGCGTGAATCGGCATGTGTGCGTGACAGAGAATTGGGTCACTGGGAGCCGAAGATGAGCGCCGGCACGCAGCAGGTCGTCGCGCCCTGGACGCCGGCTCCGCCTCAGCTGGTCATGGCATATTCGGTCTGCCGGGGTATCACGCGCTCTGCCGCCAAGAATTTCTACTACGCGTTTCTCGTCCTGCCGCGCAAGAAGCGCGAGGCCTTGTGCGCTGTGTATGCGTTCATGCGCCGCTGCGACGACATTGCAGACGATTCGTCGTTGAGTCTGGCGGAGCGCCGGCAGACACTTGACGCCTGGCTTGACGCTCTGCATCGCGCGCAGCAGGGTCAGCCTACGGACGATCCTATCTTGCTGGCGCTCACCGACGCTCAGCGCCGCTTCACGATTCCTGCCGGACTGCTCGACGAACTGGCGCACGGCACAGCCATGGACGTGGAGCAGATGGAAGCGGCCGCGCAAGCCAGCGCCACTCCTGGGCTCACCGTCGAGTACAAGACTTTCGAAGACCTGCGGCTCTATTGCTATCGCGTAGCGTCGGTGGTGGGGCTGGTTTGCATCCACGTCTTCGGCTACCGCGATCCGGCGGCGGAGCCATTGGCGGAGCGCTGCGGCTTGGCATTTCAGCTGACCAACATCATTCGCGACGTCAAAGAAGACGCCGGCATGGGCCGGGTTTATCTTCCGGAAGAGGATCTGGTGAAGTTCGGCCTCTCCGCCGCGGAGTTGCTGGCAGCACCCGATCCTGCGCGCTTTCGGCCGCTGCTGGCGCTGGAGGCCGATCGCGCCCGCGAGCTCTACGCTGCCGGCGAGGAACTCATCCCCTACATTTCAGAAGACAGCCAGCCTGCGCTGTGGGTGCTGGTCACGATCTACCGGAGGCTGCTCGAGAAGATGGCGGAGAACCAGTGGGATGTCTTCACCACCAAGGTCACGCTGAGCACGTGGGAAAAGCTGCGCATTCTGGGGAAAGGCTTCCTCAAGCGCCTGACGTGAGCACCCGCATCGAGCCGGTACAGTCTCGCTCTGATGACCTCCACTGAACTTCAACCTACTGTCGCCATCGCCGGAGGCGGGCTCGCCGGGCTCGCCGCAGCGTGCGCGCTTGCCGACTCTGGTTTCCGGGTCACGTTGTTCGAGAAGCGGCCGTTTCTGGGTGGCCGAGCTTCGTCCTGGGAACATCCCGGCACCGGGGAAGTGGTGGACAACTGCCAGCATGTGCTGTTTCGACTGTGTACGAACCTGGTGGAGTTCTATGAACGAATCGGGGTTGCCGACAAAATCCGCTGGTACGATCAGATGACGTTCATCGAGCCCGGCGGACGCACCTCGGTGATGAAGTCTTCGTTTCTTCCGGCGCCGCTGCATACCGCGCCGTCGTTTCTGCACTTTTCGTTCTTGAGCGCCGCCGACAAACTCAGTATTGCACGCGCTCTGATCCCGCTCACGCTCACTGAACAGCGCGACACCGGGGAATCGTTCCAGCAATGGCTCGACCGCCACGCTCAGACCAAACAGGCGGTCCAGCGCTTCTGGCGGCCCATTTTGATCAGCGCCCTCAGCGAGGAGCTTGACCTGATTTCAATTTCAGCGGCGGCACAGGTGGTGCGCACCTCGATGCTGTCTCCTCCAGCACGGGAGATGGGCGTGCCAACGGTTCCGCTGACCGATCTTTACAACGCGGCCGGCGACTACATTCGCGCGCGCAGCGGCGTGATCCATTTCCGCAATCCGATCGAGGGCTTCGCCGGCGAGTCTTCGCAGGTGCGGGTTGTGAAGAATGGCGACAATGAATCGTTCGACTACCTGGTCCTGGCTCTGCCCTTCGATGCTCTGGACCACGTACTTCCGGATGCCATGGAAAGCGCGCCGATTCGAGACAAGATCAGCCATTTCGAGAACTCGCCGATCACCGGAATCCATATGTGGTTCGACCGGCAGATTTCCGAACTCGATCACGCCGTGTTGCTCGACCGGACGATCCAGTGGATGTTCCACAAGTCGCGGCTGCAGCCGATGCGGAACGAGGGTGCGAGCGGCATGTCCTGCGGCAGTTATATCGAACTCGTTGTCAGCTCGTCGAAAACGCTGATCGACAAGTCCCGCTCTGAAATCGTCGATCTGGCGCTCCGCGAGGTGCGCGAGTTCTTCCCTGCCGCGCGGGAAGCAACGCTGGTGAAGTCCACCGTAATCAAGGAAGTGAACGCCACGTACTCGCCACGTCCCGGGATTGACGCGTATCGTCCGACTGCAACCACAACCTGGCCCCGCGTCTTTCTCGCGGGAGACTGGACCGCGACGGGCTGGCCGGCGACCATGGAAGGCGCCGTGCGCAGCGGTTATCTGGCGGCCGAGGCGCTGGCGCGCGCGGCCGGGCGCAAGGATCCGCGGTTCCTCTCACCGGACTTGCCGGCCACGGGGCTCATGCGGCTCTTTGCCTGAATCCGAAAATCACGAGCCTTTGATCTTTTTCGCAATCGGGGTCATCGCCCACTGAAGCGGATCATGGCAGGATGTCTGGAATTAGTGTCTTCTTTGCGCTCTTTGCAGCGTTTCTTCGCGAACTTTGCGATAAAAAGCTTTTGAACGCAAAGATCGCAAAGAACGACCGCAAAGGGCGCGAAGAGAAGCGTGGATCGCTACCAGGCGGGCTTGCCATCCTTGAAGCGCAGGGTTAGGGTATCGCCGCCTTTTGTGATCTCGCGTGCCAGCATCAAGTCCGCGGTATCTTGCTTGACCTTAGACCCGACGATTTCAATCTCGTCTCCCGCTTTGAAGTCGACTCCCATCTGATCGAGAAAGCTCTTGGGGCAGAGAAAGACTTCGCTGGAATCCTTCTCCTTCATCACCAGGTAAGCGACCGGCTTTCCGCCCGTGGGAGGGACGAGTTTCAGCTGGTCGACAATGCCCTTCATCTTGGTTTCGGTGGCGGGATCGTACTTGGGTGGAGACTGGGCAAGAGCACACGCGGACAGAACCGCCAACGCGGCGAGCTTCAGAAAATGTCTCGGAATTGGGCCGTACGGAATCATCGCAAGGCCCTCCAGACGCGCATGTTAGGCCCGCAGGGCAGCAAAAAGCAATCGGAATCCTTTGGGGCGGGCGAGCCGGTTGGTTTTCCCCGGCTTTCGCGCAAAGGAAAATGCGCCGGGCAGATCCGGCGCATGTGAAGGAGAAACAGACATTCTCAGTACATCGAGGACCCTTTGGCCGCGGGAAGGTCCTTCGAGGTCATGTCGAAGGTCAGCATGAACCCGTTGGTTCCCTTGAATTCATAAGGGTGCGGACCCTCCCGGTAGGTTTCGATTTCATTGGGCATCATGACGAAACCGTCGTTGCGCGGCGTGCCCCAGTACCTGACGTTCTTCAGCACTGCGGGTTCGTCGGTCATGCCTTGAAAACGTTTCAGCTTGATCTCAGCCGTCTTGCCGCCGTTGAGCGTAGCGTGGGCCTGATCCTTATCGAAAGTCCAGGTGTCGATGTTGCCCTCGGCGGTGTCGAACGTCTTCCACTTCACGGGAAAGACGTGCCCCAGGATGTCGCCGAGCCCCTGCCGCTGATCGGCAGTTGTAGCCTTGTCGAAGGTTACGAGCGCTGACTCCATCTGGCCTTGCGAGAAGTCGCCACCCAGATCGCCGCTCAGCCAGAACTTGGCACCCGTCAAGTCGACGCCGCCGTAGTGTCCCTTATTGACCTTGTACGCATTGTTGAACTTGCAGAAGTGTTCAGTCTTGCCATTCTCGTGGTGACCAGCCGGATGGGCGTTGAAGTAGCAGATGCAGAAGTGCGGGCAACTGCAGGCTTCAATGGCGGTGGCGTTGATTGCCCAATCGGCGGCCGGTGGAGAGGAATGCCCTGCGCTCACGGAAAGCAAGGCAACGACAACAAGCAAAGCCATTCTGTGCATAGCAGCACCCCCAGATGCGCGACAGTATGCGCCTGTCTGGGCTGTGATGCAACAACTGTTGTCTGTTCCCTGTTTAGCGGCCCGGGTTCAGGGTGCGCTAGCCGGCCAGGAGAGCGACGCCAGTTGCGACCAGGGCGGCGGCGATCCAGCGGCGACGATCCACTTTCTCGTGCAGGAAAATCTTTGCCGCGAACGCGTTGCCGATGAACGTGAGCGACGCGGCAGCCGGGGCGACAAGGCTCACGTCGCCCCAGGACAGCGCGAACAGCAAGCTGAAGAAAGCCACAGCCATAGCGGTCACGCCCAAAAAGAAATTGGGATTGGCGAGAGTGCGTCCGATGATGGTAAAGAGGCCGCACCGGCGCCAAAGAGCGTGCACATCGCCCACCTGCTTCATGGCGCGGGCCAGCAGGATGTCGCCAACGACCGAGGCGAAAACGATGGCGAGGATGGCGGTCCAGGTGTAGAGAGCTTTCATCGGGAGTGTTGTTGATTGAGGGCTTGGTTCTTATAGACGGGCGACAACTCCCGCAGCCTCGCTACCGTTTCTGACACGAGCGCGCGAGCAAAGTCAATATCCTCCGCGACCGTCTGTTTGCCCAGACTGAAGCGGATGCTGGCGCGAGCCTGATCGGGACGCAAACCCATGGCCAGCAGCACGTGGGAGGGCTCGATCGCGCCCGAAGAGCAGGCAGCGCCGGTGGAGACAGCCAAGCCCTTCAGGTCCATGGCAATCACCATCGCTTCGCCCTCGATGTGGTCGAAGTGAATGTTCGTTGTGTTGGGCACGCGCGGAGCGCCGTCGCCATTCACGCCGGCTTCGTCGACCTGGGAGAGGATTCCCTGCTGCAGGCGGTCGCGCATGGCAGCCATCTTTTTATCGTCCCCGCGGGCCAAACCTTCTCGCGCAATTTGTGCGGCCTGGCCCAGTCCGACGATTCCGGGGACATTCTCCGTGCCGGCACGGCGGGAGCGCTCGTGGCGTCCGCCGTAGAACAACGGCCTGATCTGGGTTCCTTTCTTCACATAGAGCGCACCCACACCCTGCGGCCCGTGAATCTTGTGTCCGGAGATAGAAAGCGCCTGGCAACCGATTTTCGCGACATCAATCGGAACTTTTCCTGCGGCCTGAACGGCATCGGTGTGGAAACAGATACCGGCCTCCGCTGCGAGCCTGCCAATCTCCTCGACCGGCTGCAGCACTCCGGTCTCGTTGTTCGCCATCATGACGGAAATGAGGCGCGTATTCGGGCGCAGGGCGCGGCGCACATCGTCAGGGTCAACCAGGCATCGGCCGTCCACCGGGAGATAGGTCACCTCGCAACCGGTTTCCTGCGAGTGCTTGCAGGCCAGCAGGACTGCGTGATGCTCGATGGATGATGTGATGACGTGATCGCCGGGCGCGATGAGACCGGCGATGGCTAGATTGTCGGCTTCGGTTCCGCCGCTGGTGAAAACGATTTCTGACGCCCGGCAGCCGAGCAAGGCCGCGACCGACTCGCGCGCGCTTTCGACAGCGGCGCGCGTCTCCTGCCCATGATGATGGATGGAGGAGGCGTTGCCGAATTGTTCGGCAAAGTACGGGCGCATGGCCTCGAACACTTCGGGCAGAAGCGGGGTGGTGGCGTTGTTGTCGAGGTAAATGCGGCGCATGCAAAACCCAGTGGTTATTCTAGCCGAATACGGGCGGGCGGTTGTGCCAGGACTCGACGGCCGAGGCGGCCGTCGCTACATGGGCTTATCGCTGATCGATGGGCACGTAACGCGCGGGATATTCCGGCCCGACATAGTCGGCGCGCGGGCGGATCAGGCGGTTGTCGTCGAGCTGCTCGATGACGTGGGCGGTCCAGCCGCTGATGCGGGAGACGGCGAAGACGGGGGTGAAGAGGTCCATGTCGATGCCCAGCGTGTGGTAGGTGGAAGCGGAGTAGAAATCCACGTTGGCGTTCAGCTTTTTTTCCGTCTTCACGAATGCTTCGATCTTTTCCGACATGTCGTACCACTTGGGTTGGCCACTCGACTGGCCGAGATCGCGCGACATGGCGCGCAGGTGCGTGGCCCGCGGATCTTCCGTGTGATAGACGCGGTGGCCAAAGCCGGGAACTTTCTTTTTCTGCGCCAGCATGCCCTTGATGTGCTCGATGGGGTCACCACCATTGGCGGCGATGGTCTCGAGAATGCGAAACACGGCTTCGTTGGCGCCGCCGTGCAGCGGGCCTTTCAGGGCGCCGATGGCAGAAGTAATGGCGGAGTGCATATCGGACAGAGTGGCGGCAGTGACGCGCGCCGCGAAAGTCGAGGCGTTGAGCTCGTGATCGGCATGAAGAATGAGGGCAATGTCGAGGGCGCGCTCCGCGGTCGTTGAAGGCCGCTTGCCGTTCAACAAGAGGAGAAAGTTAGCAGCGTGCGAGAGCGAGCGGTCGGGCTCGACCACAGACTGGCCTTTGCGAATCCGGTCATAGGCTGCCACGATCATGGCGATCTGCGAGGTCAGGCGGATGGCTTTGGCAACATTCGCCTCATGATCGTTCTTCCTGTCGTCGGGATCGTAGAACGAGAGCGCCGACACTGCCGTACGCAGCACGTCCATGGGGAGAGCAGAGCGGGGCGCGTCGCGCAGAAACTTGATTATCGCGGGGTCCAACTTGCGCTCAGCAGCCATGCGCTCGTGCAGGTCGCGAAGTTCGGCGCGCGTGGGCAGCTTGCCGAACCAGAGCAGGTAGCAGGTTTCTTCAAAGGTGGAGTGGTCGGCGAGTTCGTGAATGTCGATGCCGCGATAGGCCAGAACGCCGCGGTCGCCGTCGATGTAGCAAATGCTGGATGTGGTGGCAACGATGCCCTCAAGTCCTTTCGGGGCATGTGTGGTGGTTGCGCTGGACATTCGACTCTCGCCTAAGCTCGCTGATCCTCGTAGGAACCCACAAAACAACGCGGCAAATACAACCTGCTTTGTTTATACCTGAAACTGGTGGAAGTTTCCAAGCGCGGGAGGGCATGACCCGCCGGAGAATCCGTGCAAGTTCAGGCCGGCCAGATGCTGAGGGCTGTCCTGCTCAGGATCTGCTCCTGCACGGCTGCGCTGAGCGGGAGCGCGCGAAATTCCTCGAGGTTCCTCTTGATATCAGGCACGCCGGGTCCGGGCCAGTCCGTTCCAAACAGGGTTTTGTGCGCGATCTCTTCCAGGCGCGGAAAATATTTCAGCAGAGTTTTGGGCGGAATGCCGCTGATGTCGAGATAGACGTTGGCATGCCGTCGAATCAGAAAAAACGCAGTGTGCATCCAGAGCGGGCGGCCGCCATGCGCCAGAAGGATCTTCAGCCGGGGAAAATCGACGGCAACATCGTCGACGTAAATCGGATCGCCATACTTATTGCGCGCGCCGGGAAAAATCGAGGTCCCGGTGTGGAACATGACCGGCACGCCGTTGGCCTCCGCCGCGCGATAGATGATCTCCAGCTCTTTCGCGCCGGTTAAGTAGTCGTTGGGAAAAAGCAATTGGTGCGGCGGGTGAATCTTGATCATTTGGAGACCGAGCCGCAGGATCTGCTCCACGTCGGCGAGGACGTTGGTCGTGTGCCGCGGGTGCAGGCTGCCGCAGGAGAGCAGGCGCCTGGGGTCGGCCTTCACATAGCCGGCGACGAACTGGTTCACGCCGCTGGTGAAGCCGATCACCTCGGGAGCGACGTAGTTGATCAGCATGGCGCGGTCGATGCCGCACGCGTCCATATATTTGAGGAAGGCTTTGGGCGAGCGGCAGAATTCAACGATCTGGTCGAAGTTCGACCGCTTGCGCTTCATCAGCTCCAGCGCCTCGGGCTTGAACATTTCCATGGGCTGGATGTGGATGTGGCAGTCGGTGATCATCAGGAGTCAGGAGCCAGGGGTCAAACGTCAGCGGCCAGCTTGAGGCTGAGCGCTAGCAAGGATAACAGACGGCGTATACGGGCGGCGGACAGCGCCGCCCGCCTTGGAAACTCGTGAGGAACTTTGCGATTCACATCGCCGGACACGGCAGAAACGACGACCAGTCGATGGCCTGCTGAAATTGCTCGTCGGGCTGAACAATCGTTTTGAAAGTGAACGCGAACTCCGTCGGACCGTATTTGTCGAGATAAGCGAGGCGTTTCTTGGCCTCATCGACGCTGGGACGATGTCCCACCGGCACCCACCACAGCCCAACGTAAGCGCCAATGAACTTCTCGAACCAGTCTTTGCGCTGCCGGATCAGCTCGGCGTGAGCGGACTTGTACACGTAGTCTCGGAGCGCATCTACCGATTCCCAGACGGACATGTTAAACAGGATTCGGTCGTCGTCGTACGGCCGCAGGTAAGTTGCGTTGCCTCCCGGCGTCTGCAGGCGCCAGACGAAGCCAGGGCTGCAATCGGCGAGAGCGTTGATTTCGTCCAGACGCGCGACGAAGCCCGCCATTACGGGATCTTCGAGGGCGCCTCTCATGCGACCGATGTTGACCTGCGCAATGTGATATTTCGCCATTTTCGTTCTCCTCCTTTGATAGTGCGCAGGGGATTGTCAGCTAGCATCGGCCAGCGGTTTCAAACGCCGCCAGCACTGCTCTTTTCGCAAATACGCGAATCATCTCGCGCCGGTATTCCGGAGTCAGGGCGGACGTAGTCAATGGCTTCGCAGTCTTCGCGGCCAGGTCGCCGACAGCTTCTGCGAGCGCTTCGTCGACCGCTCTTCCTGCCAGCAGTTCAGACGCCCCCTTCACCAGCAGCGGCGCGGGATTCACTGCGGTGATGCCGACGCGCGCATCGGTTACGTGGCTGGCGCCGTTGCCATTTGACGACCGCTTCATCACGACGGCGACTCCAGCCAGCGGATAGTCGATCGATCCGCGGACGCGCAGCTTGCGGTAGACACCCACGTAGTCAGCGGACGACGCCGGCAGGAAGACGCGCGTGACGAGTTCATTCGGCTGGAGCCTGCGGTAATCTTCTCCGAGGCCGGTATAAAAATCGCTCACGGGTACGCGCCGCACGCCCGCTGCGCTGGCGATCTCGATCTCCGCCTGCAGGCAGAGCAACGCGGGCGGGGTGTCCCCTGAAAACGCCGCCCAGCACTTGGCGCCGCCGGGCGCGACGTGGCAGAGGTCGCCGTCTTTCTTGATGCAGAATCCGCAACCTTTGCGCCAGGTGAGCGACTGGTTGTACCAGAGGCAACGGGTGTCGAGGCAGATATTGCCACCGATCGTGCCCATATTGCGGAGCACCGGCGAGGCGACGGTGGCGGCGGCCTCGCTCAGAACGGGATAGTGATGGAGCAAGAACAGCGAGCGCTCGATGTCGCGCAGGGAGGTCAGTGCGCCGATCTCGGCGCCGCCGTCGGGCAGCTGTTTGATACCGCGCAAGGCAGAGATTCCGCGCAGGTCGAGGACGTATTGCGGCTCGAAGAGCTTTTGCCGCATGGAGGGAATGAGGTCTGTGCCCCCGGCGATCACACGCACGTTGGACGACACGGGATGCGCCGGCTCAGTTGCCCGCGCCAACTCCGCGCGGGCTGGACGGACGAATGCGTCCGTCCCCACACGGTCTGTGCCAACACTGGACGTATACTGGGCGAGGAATCCGAGTGCTTCGTCGATGGTGCGCGGACGCAGCAGCTTGAATTGAGGAAGGCTCAATCTGCGCCTCCCGCTGAGATTTCGTGGCGCGCCGGATCGAGCGCGTGGCGCGCCGGTCCCTTGCCTTTGAAGCAAAGCGATCCACCGTGCTCGCGGAAACGCGCGGGGGAAACCGGGTCAACGCCTTCGGTCAGATTCAACGCTTTCGCGTTCTTCTTGGCGCGCAGGGCGGCCAGCACGCGCTCGGGCGTAAACGGCGATTCGTGCAACCGCACACCAACTGCGTCATAGATGGCGTTGGCAATCGCCGGAATCGTCGCGGCCAGAGATCCCTCGCTGCACTCCTTGGCGCCGAACGGGCCTTCGGGGTCGATGCTCTCGACGATGATCGGTTCGACCTCAGGCGACTCGACGGCCGACGGGCTGCGATATTCGAGCAGGCCGGGATTCATCAGCATGCCGTCTTTCCAGACCATTTCTTCGGTGAGCGCCTGGCCCACGCCCATCCAAACTGAGCCGATAATCTGGCCTTCGACCGAAACCGGGTTCAGAGCGCGTCCGCAGTCGTGTGCCGCCCAGACCTTGTGCACGGTGACTTCGCCGGTCTCTTCGTCGACGCTGACTTCGGCGACCTGCGCGGAATAGGAATACGCGGGCGACGGCCCTACGCCGGCGCCTTTGTGCTTGCCGCCTCGGGCTTCCGGCGGCGGGGCGTAGGAGCCGGTGCCGGTGAGCGCACCGTGAAAATCGATCGCGGCGACGACGGCTTCTTCGAAGGTCATCTGATCTTTCGGGCCTTCGTCTTTGCGCTTCTGCTGCAGTGAGCCGCGCAGAATCTGGCCTTCGACGTGGCCAGAGACGGAGGCGGCCGAGCTTGGCTCGGCTGGGCGGACGAGGGCGTCCGCCCCTACATGGCCATTTTTTCTGCTCACGGTGTCTTCGCGGAAAACCAGCTGCTCGGAGGCGCAGTTCATCTTTTTTGCGGCTGCGGCGGCAATCAGCTTTTTCACTTCTTCGGCCGCGCGCAGCGTTGCGTTGCCTGCCATGAAGGTCACCCGGCTGGAATACGAGCCAATGTCGATGGGCGTCAGGTCGGTGTCGGCGGCGATCACTCTCACGCGAGAGAGTGAACAGCCCAAAGCCTCGGCCGCGATCTGCGCCGTCATGGTGTCGGAGCCCTGGCCGATTTCGCTGGCGCCGGTGTAAACCACCACGCCGCCGTCGCGGTCGATTTTGATGTTCACGGTCGAGTGCGGCATGTCAGAGCGAATAATCGAATTGGCCGCGCCGCTCACGTAGTGGCTGCAGGCCATGCCGAGGCCGCGTCCCTTGGGCAGTTTGCCCCTGCGCTCGTTCCATCCCGATCGCTCGACCGTCTTCTCGATGCACTCCGGCAGGCCGTAGCTCTGAACCCGCAGGCCGTTCACGGTGATGCAGGGCGGCTGCAGCAGATTGCGCTGGCGAATGTCGGCGGGGTCCATGCCGATTGTTGCTGCGAGTTCGTCCAGTTGCGACTCGAAGGCGAAGCGCACGTTCACCGTGCCGTGACCGCGCATGGCTCCGCAGGCGGGCTTGTTGGTGAGCACGCGGTAGCCGTCATATTGAATGTTGGGGATGTCGTAGAGCGCGCCCAGGAGCGCTCCGGAATAAAGAATCGTGACCACGCCGTAGGAGCAGTAGCCACCGCCGTCCTGCACCACGCGAGCTTTGACGGCGGTGATGCGGCCGTCGTTCTTGACGCCGGTCTTCAGTTCGATGATGGTGCGCGGCCGCCCGCGATGCGCCCAGAACACTTCTTCGCGCGTATACGTGATTTTGACCGGGGCCTTGGCCTTGCGTGCGGCAATCGCGGCAATGATCTCCAGAGGAATGACTTCACTCTTGCCGCCGAAGCCGCCGCCCACCAGCGGCTTGATCACGCGAATCTGCTGCATGGGCATTTCGAGCACGAGCGAAAGCTTGTGCTGCAGGTAGTACGGCACCTGGGTCGAGGACCAGACAGTCAGGCGGCCGAGCTTGCCGGTGTGAGGATCGAGTTCGAAGGACGCGAGCGTGGAGTGCGGTTCCATGGCCGCGTGCGTGACTTCGTTGGCGATGAAGCGGGCTTCGGCAACGTGGTCGGCGTCGGCAAAACCATGGTCGGGATCGCCGAAGACGTGGTGGTAATCCTTCTCGATATTGTTCGGCTTGTTGTCGTGGATGAGATCGCTCTGCGCCTTCATCGACTCTTCGGGGTCGAAGTAGGCAGGCAGGAGTTCGTAGTCAACGTCGATCAGTTCCAGCGCTTTTTCCGCGATGGCTTCGGAAATGGCGACGACGCAGGCCACGTTGTCGCCGACATAACGGACCTTGTCGAGGGCGAGCGCGTGCTCGTCGTGGCCAACGGGCAAAATGCCGAAGGGATTGGGCGCGTCCGTGCCGACAGCGACCGCGACGATGCCTTCGACTTGCTCGGCGCGGCTGGTGTCGATGTGCCTGATGCGCGCGTGCGGATAGGGCGAATGCAGAATCTTTCCGATCAGCATGCCGGGCAGGCTGAGGTCGTCGGTGTATTTGCCGGCGCCGGTCGTCTTTTCGGCAGCGTCGATCATCGCGGTGGGCTTGCCGATAATGGAGAAGTCAGTCATAAATTGTTTTCGTAGCGCCGGCATCCTGCCGGCTGTCGCGAGGGCGTCTCGCCCTCGCGGTGGCGGCGAGACGCCGCCACGACAGCCGCCGGGACGGCGGCGCTACATTTTCTGCTCCGCCGCGATTGCTGACCGAATCGCCTCGTACATCTGGTTATAGCCGGTGCAGCGGCACAGATTGCTGCTGAGCGCGGCGCGGACATCGGCCTCGGATGGATCAGGATTCTCGGCCAGGAGCGACTTGACCGTCATGATGAATCCCGGAGTGCAGTAGCCGCACTGCGCTCCGCCCCAATCGCCGTAAGCTTTCTGGATCGCCGCCAGGCTGCCGTGTTCGCTTACCCCTTCGACTGTTGTGATCTCCTGCCCTTCGCAGCTGGCAGCCAGCATGGTGCACGACATCATCGCCACACCATCGACCAGCACGGTGCAAGCGCCGCACGAAGAATCATCACAGCCGCGCTTGGAGCCGGTCATCTGCAAGTCCTGCCGCAGCACGTCAAGCAGCAGTGCACTGGGCTCGATCGCGAGCTCGTGGGTGCGGCCGTTGACGCGGAGCGAGATGAGTTCTTTTTTCATTTGCAGCTCTCAGCTCTCAGCTTTTAGCCATCAGCTAAGGCCCTTTCTGACAGCTGATAGCTGACGGCTGACAGCTTCAATACACCGGCACTTTTCCGTCCACGCGCCGCGACCAGGCATCGATGCCGCCGCGCATGGATTGTGCCTTCTCGAATCCCTGCTGGCGCAGCCAGACGGTCACGTTCATCGAGCGCACGCCGTGGTGGCAGACCACGACCACGTGATCTTCCGGGTCCAGTTCCTGATGCGCGCGCGTGGGCACGTCTCCCATCGGCATCAGCTTCGCGCCCTCGATGCGCGACGTCTCGAACTCCCATGACTCGCGAACATCGAGCAGCGTGAACGGCTGGCGCTGATCGAGTTTCGCTTTCACCTCTTCGGGAGTGATTTCGTAGTCCATCAATTCGACAAGCCCCTCAGTGGCTAAAGCCGGCATTGACATTAAGCCCGCTGTCGCAGCGCTGAAGCGCTGCGCCACCCAAAACCAAGTCTTGCAGTGCGGCTGAGGCTGCGCCCTTTCAAAACTTGTCTTGATCGGGCTTTAGCTCTCACTTCCCCGTCCACTTCGGCTCGCGCTTTTCCATGAACGCCCGAATGCCCTCACGCGCATCTTCCGTCTTCATCAGCTCTTCGAGATAGATCTTCTCGGCGCGCGCCAGGCCTTTATCGAAGTGCATGGCATCCCACGCGTACGAGGCTTTCTTGGCGAGAGCCAGCGCGGCCGGACTCCTTCTGCCCAATCGCCCGACGCACTCATCCACGACCAGACCCAAATCGCTTTCGCCCACCGCGCGCGCTACCAGACCGATCTGCTCCGCTTCTTCGCCGCTGATGGTGCGCCCGGTGAGAATCAACTCCGCCGCGTGCTTCTGCCCCACCAGCGCGGCCAGCGCGGTACAGGCCACCGGCGGATAGCAACCCAGCTTGATCTCAGGAAATCCCCACTGCGAAAGCCGGGTGGTGTAGACGATGTCGCACACCATAGCCAGCTCCGCTCCACCGCCCAGGCAGTGCCCATGCACTGCCGCAATCGTGACCTTGGACGTCGCGAGGAAGCCACGAATGACGGCGTGGAACCTGGTAAGCATGCCGGCGACTTTGTCGGGAGTATGCGCGGCCACGTCCACGCCCGCAGAGAAGGTCTTGCTGTCACCGCTGAGGACGATCGCCGATATCTCCGGCCGCGCATCGATTTCCTCGAAGGCCAGGATCAGTTCGTCCATCATGGGTACATCGATGACGTTGCGCGGCGGGTGGCGCAATGTGATCCGAGCCACCGGCGCGGCTATTTCGAGCATGAGCCGGCTCATTGTCGCTGCAACGGATTCCATGATTCCTCCGTGCCTCTGCCGCGTCTGCGAAAAGGACCCGACCTACAAGTTGATCGCCGACTTGCGCACTTCTCCGATGCTCGCCAGCGGATCGCGTGCCCCGGTCTTTTCCGCGATCCATTTTTTCTCGTTCGCGATGATCTCCAGCAGAAGCTTCTTGTCTTCGGCCGAAGGCATGTATTCCTTCAGGTGCTCTTCGTAGGCCCGGTCGTCGAGCGGTTCGCCGGTTTGCGCGTGGAACTTTTGCCCGGCATATTTGCCGATGGCGCGGTTGAACTTGATGTCGGGCGCGTAGAGTTTCGGCTCGCCCGGCTTCAGCGCCGTATTGAAACGTTCGATCAGGCCAGCAACCTCATCGTGATACAGGTGACGGTTGTAGTCGTTGAGATCGTCGAGATCGGGAGCGTGGTCGTTCTTGGGCTCGTCATACCGGCCCTTGACGCCCCAGACGTAGGCCCAGTGCGCCGACGAAGAGTGATCGGTGCCGAACAGGTCGTAGGAGCTGGAAATCCACTTGTTGAGATACTTCTGGATCAGCCAGCCGGGAATCACACCCGCTTCGACAATGCGCCGCAGTCCGTCGTTGCCCGTGCCCATGTGGAAGGCCTCTTCCCGCAGCATGTACGACATGGAGCGGCCGAGCGGCGCGAAGGCGGAATATTTCAGCATCTGCAGCTGGAACTTGCCGTCGCGGTCAACGAAATCCGTATAAGTGAAAAAGTCCATCCAGTTGTCGACATCGACGTTGAAGGCGCCCAACAGCCGCTTGTTCTCGAACGCCCGCCGCTCCAGCATCTTCTGCGCCTCAACTTTGCCGGAGTAACCGAAATGATCGATCAGCAGAGCGCACATCTGCCACCCGTGGCGCATTTCTTCGATCATGACGCGGGTGATGGCACGGCGATCCCAGTCCGTGGGCGCCATCTCGAACAGGTTGCGCTGCTGCTCCACGCTGGCGAACTCGGTGTCGCCCTGATAGACGATCATGTTCATGAGCGCGTCGCGCATCTGCTGGGTGGGAATCTGGCGCAGGTTCTCCCACTTGCGGCGGCCCTTGTAGGAACCGAATTCGATCTCCTCCGTGTCGATGGCGCCGTAGAGCGTGTCGAAGTGAAAGGCTTCGATGTCGTCGGTGTTGACGCCGATTTCTTTGCGCCAGTCGTTGAACAGGCCAACCCAATCACTGAAGGTTCCGATTTTTGCTACTTTTCCCGGCATGATTTACCTCAGGGGCTAAAGCCCCAGCCATTGCGATTTCTTACGGCACGGCTGAAGCCGTGCCCTTCCCGCTCTTGCCGCCCGCGCATCTTTCGCGATTGTGGCCGCCCCGGTTTTCGTTAACTCATATTCAGCCAAACTGTTTTCAATTCCGTGTAATGTTCCATCGCGCGGGCTCCGAGTTCCCGGCCGAAGCCGGAACTCTTGTATCCGCCGAAGGGCAGCGATGCGTCCATCAGGCCGTAGGTGTTGATCCATACCGTTCCCGCCTTCAGCCGGCGCGAAACGATATGCGCCTTTCTAACGTCGCGCGTCCAGACGGCGGAGGCGAGGCCATATTCGTTCTGATTGGCGAGCTCGATCACCTGGTCGAGATCGTCAAAGCTCAGCGTGGCCAGCACCGGACCAAAAATCTCTTCGCGCGCGATCTTCATGTCGTTGCGGACGTCACGGAAGATTGTGGGCTCGATGAAATAGCCCTTGCCGCCGTCCACGCTGACGCGGTTTCCGCCGGCCACCAGCTTCGCGCCCTCGTTCTTGCCGGCCTCGATGTAGCCGAGGACGGTGTTCATCTGCTCCTGGCTGACAATGGCGCCCATGCGGGTTTTGGGGTCGAGCGGATCGGCCGGACGCATCTTGGCCGCGCGCGCTGCGAGTTTGTCCAGGAACTCATCCTGCACTTTGCTTTCGACAAACAGGCGCGAGCCCGCGTTGCAGACCTCGCCTTTGCCGTAGAAAATGCCGTTGATTGCGCCCTTCACCGCGCTGTCAATATCGGAGTCGGCAAAAACGATATTCGGCGACTTGCCGCCAAGCTCCAGCGTGATGCGCTTCAGAGTGTCGGCCCCGCTGCGCATGATCTCTTTGCCAACCTCGGTCGAGCCGGTGAACGCAATCTTGTCGATGCCCGGATGCTGGACCATGGCCCTGCCGACCGCGCCCGGCCCGGTCACGATGTTGATGACGCCAGCCGGAACGCCTGCCTCGACCGCCAATTCGCCGAAGCGCAGGGTAGTCAGCGAGGTCTGGCTGGCGGGTTTCCACACAACCGTATTGCCGCAAGCCAGCGCCGGACCCAGCTTCCAGGAGGCCAGCAGCAGCGGGAAGTTCCACGGCACGATCATGCCCACGACGCCCACGGGTTCGCGCAGCGTGTAGGTGAACGCGGTCTCGAACGTGTTGACGGTTTCGCCGTGTATTTTCGTGGCCAGTCCGGCGTAATAGCGCAGGACGTCGACGACCATGGGCATATCGACGTAGCGTGACTCGAAGATGGGCTTGCCGTTGTCGAGGGTTTCGAGTTCGGCGAACTCGTCGATATTCTTTTCGAGCAAGTCGGCAAGCTTCCAGATGAGCCGGCCGCGCTCGCTGGCCGAGAGCTTGCGCCAGGCGCCATTGCGGTCTTCGAAAGCGCGGCGGGCGGCGGCGACGGCACGGTCGACATCTTCGCTGGAGCCGGCGGCGATTTGCGTCAACACTTCGCCCGTGGCTGGATTGATGGTGTCGAATGACTTCGCGCCATCGACCCATTGGCCGTCGATGAGGAGGCGGCCGGGTTTCAGGCCGACTTTGCTTGCTGCTAGCATCTGGTCTCCAAGTTCAGCCGAGCTGAGCTCGGCGGGGACGGAGGAATGCGTCCGTCCCTACATGACCTATTTCGCCTTGAAGTTTGCCGGGCGCTTTTCCACGTACGCAGCCAGGCCTTCCTTGGCATCTTCGCTCTGGAACAGCAGTTGCTGATTCTCGCGTTCCAGGGCCAATGCGGACTCCAGCGGAATCTCCCATCCGGTCTGTACCGCGCGCTTGATGCGGCCTACGGCCTTCGACGCCTTGTTAGGCGGGCAGAACTGGCGGGCGTACTCCATGATGTTGTCCATGAAGCCCTCGCGCTCGAAAATGTCGTTGACCATGCCCATCTCCAGCGCCTCTTCGAACGAGTAGGTATTGCCGGTGACCATCAGCTCGATCGCTTTGCTCTTGCCCACCATGCGCGAGAGCCGCTGCGTGCCGCCGGTGCCGGGCAGAACGCCGAGGTTCACTTCTGGCAAACCCACCTTGCCCGCGTCTTTGCGGGCGATGCGGATGTCGGCGGCCATGGCGATTTCAAGTCCGCCGCCCACGCAGTGGCCGTTGATCGCTGCAATCACGAGCTTCGGCGTGTGCTCCAGGCGCAAGAGCATTTCGTTGGCGTGCAGGCAGAAGTAATATTTGAAGGTCGGATCGACGGTCGAAAGCATTTTGATGTTCGCGCCCGCGGAAAAGAACTTGTCGCCCGCGCCGGTCAGCAGAATCACGTAGACGTCGTTATCCATGCGCGCCTTAAGGATGGCTTCGTCGAGCTGCCGGTTCATTTCGTAGGTATAGGTATTGGCGGGGGGATCGCACATCTCGATCACCGCGACGCCGCCGTCAGTGCGGTAGTTGATGAGTTGCTTGGTGGTTTCACCCGTGACCGGCTGTAGCGTAGTTGCCATTGCGTGACTCCTTGATCGTGAAGTGTCAGAAATCGAACTGTTTGCCCAGGTTCCTCATCGCTCTTTCCGAATTTTTGTTTCTGTCATGACCCCGCGCAGAAAAAGATCGCCCATCGCGCTGGCAATTGAAGCGGCGTCGGCATCCACGCGCGGGTTGTGCCAGGTGTAGATCCAGTTCATCATGCCGAACAGGCTGAGCACGGCAATGCGCGTGGAAAACTGCTGGCCGCGCTCGCGCTTGAGGTCGTCGAGCAGCCCCACGCAGATGCGATAGTACTCGCGTTTGATGGCTGCAACCTCGGCGGCAAAACTATTCTTCAGCGCCTCGGCCTCGTGCGAGAGCACCTTCATGGCAGCCTGGTTGGCCAAAAAGTATTCCAGATGATTGAGGATGAAGATCCGGATGCGCTCTTCTGGGTCGTTCACGCCCTCCAGCCGCGTCTTGAGCCTTTGCACGATGGTCGAGAAGGTGTGCTTCTGGATCAGAAACAGCAGCCGCTCTTTGGACTCGAAGTAGTAATACAGCCCGGCCAGCGACATGCCGCTCTCGCGCGACAGATCGCGCATGGAAGCGCCCTCGTATCCCTTTTTGCAGAAGACTTCAGTGGCATGCGTCAGGATTTCGGCCAGGCGCCGGTCATAGCGGCTGGCGGAGGCCGCGGCGCGTGGCTGGGAACCAACTCGGGCTGCGGTTAAAGGGGTGGCCATCCTGCCATCATTCGAACGTTCGTTCGAATTCAGTATAGCGCGGTGTGATTGCAATCACAAGAGGGCTGCAAGTTGTGAGATGGCTTCCACTTGCCGCCTTCAGTTCCTGATGTCGGCCAGCAGGCTCTCGATCTCGGCCTTCAAATCCGCGGTCAGCGGCAGGAACGGCAGGCGCGACGGACCTCCGTAGTAGCCATTGAAATCCATGCCGTGCTTCACGCCCGGAACTCCCAGATCGCCCACTACGCGCTGCGCGGCTTTGGCGATGCGCTCCTGCTTCAGGCGCGCGAGGTCAGCGTCGCCCTCTTTCCAGGCGGCGTAGATTTCATAGCACGCGGTTGGAGCGGGACAGGCGAAAGCCAGGATTGCCCCCACCGCTCCGGCGTCGAGCGAGGGGTGCAGCTTCTGCGCCGCGCCCACGAGGATCTGGAAGCCGACTTCTTTCTGCCGAGTCTTAAGCTTGCCGACGGCCGACACCGCGGACGAGGAGGGTTTTGCCTCCGGTGCTCCCAACAGCGCGCCCACTGGCACCAACTCCCCGCCCTCGCCAGGTGCAGCGGCCGCTGCCAGCATGCGCGGTGTGACTGCCTCGAAAGTCTCGGTAACGGTGGCGCTGCGCCGGATGTGGCGTGTGCCTTCGACCATCTTGCGAACCTTCTCCACGTCGCCGCTCGACTCCTTGATGCCGATCAGATTAGGATGATCGGCCAGTTCGATCACCACTTCAGCGGGCATGTCGTACCCGGTGGCCTGCGGAAAGTTGTAGATGATGACCGGCAACGGCGAACGGTCGGCCACCGTCCGGTAGAACGCCAGCATGTTCTCCGGCAACATCTGCTTCTTGTAATAGTGCGGCGTGCGCACCATGGCCACATCGTAGCCAAGTTCGGCGGCGTATTCGGTGAGGCGCAGCGTCTCGACCGCCGACTCGATTCCTGTTCCCGCAATGAGCACCTTGTTGGAAGCAGCGGCCTGGCGCGCACACTTGAGCACGTCACGCCGCTCCTGGTCAGAGAGCAGGATGGCCTCGCCCGTCGAACCCAGCACGACAATTCCGGATGCCGGAGTCCGCGAGTAGCGCTCGACGTTGGCTGCGAGCTTTTTGAAGTACACATTGCCGTCGGGATAGAACGGGGTAGTGATAGGAGGAAGAATGCCGTGAAGGAGCATGGGAGGCCTCACCTTTAGCAGCCGGCTTTCAGCTTACCAGTTCCACCGGGTTGCTTGTCATCCTGAGCGAAGCGAAGGACCTATGCAGTTTGCCAGCGGCGAGGTGCTGCCAGCAGAGTGCGGAGGTCCTTCGCTTCGCTCAGGATGACAGAGTACGAGTAGTATGCCGCTCTGCGTGTAAATGCTGCAGAGCCTTCACATTCACTTCGCCGCGCTGGAGCGCGGCGATTCCCTCGGCCGCTGCGCGAGCCGCAGCCAGCGTTGTGATCGTGGGAATGCGTGCAGTTACGGCCGCGCGGCGGATCGCCTTCTCGTCGAACCACGGCTCGAGCCCGGTCGGCGTGTTGACAATCAACTGGATGCGCTGGCCTTTGATGAAGTCGACCACGTTGGGCCTGCCTTCTTTCACCTTGTAGACCCGCTCTACATTCATGCCTGCTTCTTCGATCACGTCGGCGGTGCCGGCCGTCGCCACCAGCTTGAACCCCATGTTGACAAACTTGCGCGCGACCGGCGCCACCTGGCGCTTGTCGTGGTCGGTCACGCTGAGGAACACGGCGCCCTTGGTCGGCAACTTCTGTCCAGCCGCCAACTGCGCTTTGGCGAAGGCCTCGCCAAAATTGTCGGCCACTCCCATGACTTCGCCGGTGGATTTCATCTCCGGCCCCAGCACCGTGTCCACGCCCGGAAACTTGCTCCAGGGAAATACCGGCGATTTCACGTAGTAGCAGGCTCCGGTATCGAGATCGGCGCGGCGCTCGATATATTCCGGGAGGAACTCGCGCAGCTTCCGGCCGGTCATGAGGCGCGCTGCGATCTTTGCCATGGGAACGCCCGTGGCCTTCGAGACGAACGGCACGGTGCGCGAGGCGCGCGGATTCACTTCCAGGACATAGACCTTGCCGCCCTCGCTGCCGTTGCCACTGCCGCCGTTTCCGCGCGGGATGGCGAACTGAATATTCATCAGCCCGATGACCTTCAGCGCCCGCGCCAGCTTAAAGGTGTAGTCGCGCATGCGGTCGAGCAGGGGCTGCGGGATATCGACGGCGGGCAGCACGCACGAGGAGTCGCCGGAATGAATACCGGCCTCTTCGATGTGCTGCATGATTCCGCCGATGACGACGTCTTCGCCGTCGGACAACGCATCGACATCCACTTCAATCGCGTCTTCGAGGAAGCGGTCGATCAGTACCGGGCGGTCGTGCGAGTACTCGACCGCTTCTTTCATGTAGCGCACCACAGATTCTTCGTCGTAGGCGATCACCATGGCGCGCCCGCCCAGCACATACGATGGCCGCACCAGCACGGGATAGCCAATGCGCTTCGCTCCCTCAACAGCCTGTTCGATCGAGGTCGCCATCACGCCGGGCGCCTGCGGGATCTGCAATTCTTCGAGCAGCTTGTTGAAGTGTTTCCGGTCTTCCGCCAGATCGATCGATTCGGGAGAGGTCCCGATCACCTTCACGCCCGCAGCCTTCAGCGGCAACGCCAGGTTGAGCGGCGTCTGCCCGCCGAACTGCACGATCACGCCGACGTCGGCGCCCTTCGAAGTTTCGTGCTGATAGATCGCCCACACGTCCTCGAAGGTCAACGGCTCGAAATAGAGGCGGTCGCTGGTGTCGTAGTCGGTCGAGACGGTTTCGGGATTGCAGTTGATCATGATCGTCTCGTAGCCGTCGTCGTGCAGCGCAAACGAAGCGTGGCAGCAGCAGTAATCGAACTCAATTCCCTGCCCGATGCGGTTCGGGCCGCTGCCGAGGATGATCACTTTCTTTTTGCCGGTGGGCGCGGCTTCATCTTCGTCTTCGTACGTCGAGTAAAGATAGGGAGTGAAGCTTTCGAATTCGGCGGCGCAGGTGTCGACGCGCTTGTAGACCGGCAGCACACCGTGCGTCCGGCGCAGGTGTCGGACTTTCTCCTGCCCTTCCAGTCTCCATGCCGCGGCCAGCCGGCCGTCGGAGAATCCCATGCGCTTCGACTCGCGTAACACCTCGGTCGGGATTGACTCCATCGGATGCTTTTCCAGCTCAAGTTGCTGGTCGTTAATTTCCTTGAGCTGGTAGAGGAACCACGGATCCATCGAAGTCATCTTGGCGAGTTGCTTGACCGTGTGCCCCTGGCGTAGCGCGTACTGCACGTATGCCAGCCGCTCGGGATGCGGCGTCACCAGCCGTTGCGTCAGAATCTTGGGCTCGATCTTCCCGCCGCCGACTCGTTTTCCGGTATCGAGCGAACGGATACCCTTCATCAGCGCTTCTTTGAAGGTGCGGCCGATCGCCATCACTTCGCCGACTGATTTCATCTGCGGGCCGAGCGTGTCGTCGGCGCCGGGAAATTTCTCGAACTGCCATTTCGGAATTTTGACGACGACGTAATCGAGCGTCGGCTCGAAGCATGCGGGGGTCTTGCGTGTGATGTCGTTGGGAATCTCGTCGAGCGTGTAGCCGATGGCCAGTTTCGCGGCGATCTTCGCAATCGGAAATCCCGTGGCTTTCGAGGCTAACGCTGAAGACCGCGACACGCGCGGATTCATCTCGATCACCACCATGCGCCCGGTTTCCGCATTCACTCCGAACTGAATGTTCGATCCGCCGGTGTCGACGCCGATCTCGCGGATCACGGCAATCGCCGCGTCGCGCATGGCTTGATACTCGCGGTCAGTGAGCGTCTGTGCCGGCGCGACCGTAATCGAGTCGCCGGTGTGCACGCCCATGGGGTCAAAGTTTTCGATCGAGCAGATGATGATGACGTTGTCTTTGGTATCGCGCATCACTTCAAGCTCGAATTCCTTCCATCCCAGCACCGATTCTTCAATCAGCGCTTCGTGCACGGGAGAAAGATCGAGCCCTCGGGCGAGCACTTCGGTCAACTCCTCGCGGTTGTAAGCAATGCCGCCACCGGTGCCGCCCAGGGTGAATGAAGGACGCACAATCACGGGAAAACCGATCTTGCCGGCAAACTCGATCCCGTCCTTGGTGTTGTTGACCAGCGCCGACTTCGGCACGTCGAGCCCGATGCGCTGCATAGCATCTTTGAATACGAGACGGTCTTCAGCTTTCTTGATGGCCTCGACGTTCGCTCCGATCAGGCTGACATCGTATTTTTCGAGCACGCCGCCGTCAGAGAGCTCGATGGCCAGATTGAGCGCAGTCTGCCCTCCGACCGTCGGTAGCACGGCAAACCCCGTGCCCGGCGCCATTTCGCGCTCGATGCGGATGATTTCTTCCAGATATTCGAGTGTGAGCGGCTCAATGTAGGTACGGTCGGCGAACTCCGGGTCGGTCATGATCGTCGCCGGATTGGAGTTCGCCAGCACTACCTGGTAGCCCTCGGACTTGAGCGCCTTGCAAGCTTGCGTACCGGAGTAATCGAACTCCGCCGACTGTCCGATGACGATGGGCCCGGAGCCGAGGATCAGAATCTTCGAGATGTCAGTGCGCTTGGGCATCAGTTCGTCTGCTCACAATCTCAATACGGCAAAAGGTCCGCGATATGCGTCAACTGGACTGTCATATTCTTCTCTTCCCCTTGGGCAGTGATCTCAAATGCAACCGTCTGAGTAACGAAGCCGGCTCTTCGAAAAAATGCGATGTAGAATCCATCTTCCAGGTGAGCCGAGAAGTACCCGTCCCGGTCAGAGTGCAGAAGGATTGGGTTTTCGCCTTCCTTGTCCGCTTTGCGCACCACTCGGATGTATGCTTCCGGTACAGCTGATCCCGCATGATCTTGCGTGAAGCCTTGAAACCGCTGAAGGTGACTTTCTATCGGAAATCCCTCGCCGTATGTTATCAACTGGACGGCGAAGCGAATCTCCCCAGTCATGTCCACCGTGAATTGATTTGCTTTACTGCTCTGCGAGGTATGAAACTTCAACTCGGTCGCGATTACGCCATTCTTGGTCGTCGCGTGTAGAGAATAGTTTCCCGGCCGCAGTGGTAAAAAAGCTGATTTGCCATCGTCGCCTGTAACGCTGGAGAGACAGGTTTCGTTCTGTGGAATCTGGCAGAATTCCACTTTTACGTCCTTCAGCGGCTTCCGCTCAGCAATCACATTAATCGCAACGTTTCTGGAGGATTTTGTGATCTTGTCCGACCCCGGGTAAAGCGTAAGAACTTGCGCAGTGGGAAATCCGACAAGAAGCAGCCAGCATACAGGCGCCATTCCTGCGTGCTTCATCCCTTCCACTCCTCCATCATCTTCGTGAACTCCTTGAACAGATAGTGCGAATCGTGCGGCCCGGGCGCGGCTTCCGGATGATACTGCACACTGAACAGCGGCAAATTCCGGTGACGCAGGCCTTCCAGCGTCTGATCGTTCAGGTCCACGTGCGTCAGCTCGACTTCGCTTTCCGCCAGCGAGTCGGGATCGACCGCGAAGTTGTGGTTGTGCGCCGTGATCTCGATCTTCCCCGTCTTAAGCTGCTTCACCGGATGATTCCCGCCATGGTGGCCGAATTTCAGCTTGAAAGTCTTCCCTCCCAGAGCAATTCCGGTGAGTTGATGCCCAAGGCAAATACCGAAGATCGGTTGGCGGCCCATCAGCCGGCGAATTGAATCGACCGCATAGGTGCACGGCTCGGGATCGCCCGGCCCATTCGACAAAAAGACTCCGTCCGGCTTCAAAGCCAAAACATCTTCCGCCAACGTCTGCGCCGGCACGACCGTTACTTTGCAGCCTTCGCCGCGCAACTTGCGCAAAATGTTCTGCTTGATGCCGAAGTCGTAGGCGACCACGTGAAAGCGCGCCGGCTCGTCTTTCACTCCTACTACGGCGACCGGCTCATGCGAGCGCTCGCCCACTTCCCACACATACGGACGCTTGGTGCTGACTTCCTTGGCCAGATCCGTGCCATCCATCTTGGGCAGCGAGAGCGCCTTTGCCACCAGCTTTTCGGGATCGCTCTCGATGGTCGAAACCACGCCGCGCATCACGCCGTGATCGCGCAGATGGCGCACCAGCGCCCGCGTGTCAATATCCGACAGCACGGGCACTTTGAACTGCTCCAGATATTCTTCCGCCACCTGCTGCGAGCGCCAGTTCGAGCTGACCTTCGAGAACTCGCGCACGATCAGGCCTTCGATCCACGGACGCGTGGCTTCATTGTCTTCCTGATTGGTGCCGTAGTTGCCGATTTCCGGGTTGGTCAGGACAACGATCTGCCCCGAGTAGGAAGGGTCGGTGAAAATTTCCTGGTAGCCGGTGATGGAAGTATTAAAAACGACTTCGCCGTAGCATTCGCCTTTGGCGCCGTAGCCTTTGCCTCGGAAGACGCGGCCGTCTTCGAGGGCAAGGATAGCCTGCATTCTCGCTCCGGAGAGTGGATTTTGAGAAGTTTATCAGGGAATTAGGACAGCAGCCACAGGATTGTGGATAACCCAAGAAAAGCGGGGATCCGCTACCGCACCCGCCCCAGCTTGTCCATTGGCCAGTATCCGAACGCGGCTTTGCCGTAAATGTAGCTCTGGTTCACCGGACCAAAATCGCGGCTGTCGTTCGACATAGAGCGGTGGTCGCCGAGTACGAAATAGCTCTGCTCCGGCACAATGGTTTCCTGAAACGAACGGGCGTCGGCGTATGCAGGGGGCACGTAATCTTCGTCCAGCGGTTCGTCGTTCACGTAAACCTGGCCGCTGTCGATCCGGATGCGGTCACCCGCCATCCCGATTACGCGCTTAATGTAACTCTTGGAAGGATCGCGAGGATAGCGAAAAACGACAACATCCCCGCGTTCAATAGGTTCCAGCCGATAGACGAACTTGTTCACGAAGATGCGTTCCTGATCTTCGAGACAGGGCATCATGCTGGTGCCCTCCACCTTGACCGGCTGGTAGATGAAAATGATGACGAAGGCCGAGATGGCCAGCGAGATGATCAGGTCGCGCACCCAGACGCCAAATCCGGCACTGAGCCGGGTTGGACCCGGTGAGCCGGTTGGACCAGCCGGCGCCGGTGTCGCGTTGTCTGACGTCTGATCTGAACCCAGGGCTGGCATGCGGCCTCTATTGTATACAGAACCGGCAAGCCCCGCTTGTGGTTGTATGGGCGTGGTTGGTGGTTTCCGGGCCAATCCAGTTACAATAGCTACGTTGAAGGCCTATATGACGGGTATGCTCCAAGATAAAATCGTGTTCCGTGGCTTCACCCTGGCGTTTCTGTTTCTGGTGACGTTAACCCTTTCCGCACAGTGGGCTGCGCCGCAGTTGGAGGGTTCTGGGGTGCCCGCCTATAACGCCGGACCCCCGCCTAAAGGGACCAAGCTGCCTCCCATCCTCGACAAAACCGCTCTGTGGGGCGCTGACTCCAACCCCTACCAGACCCACGCTTACGAGCTGGCGGCCAAGATCCCGAATGTGATTCATCAGCAGCCCTGCTATTGCTATTGCGATCGCATGGGCCACAACAGTCTGCACAGCTGCTTTGAGAGCACTCACGGAGCACAATGCGCGACCTGCCTGAAAGAGCTGTACTATTCCTATCAGCAGCACCAAAAGGGCAAAACGGCAGCCCAGATCCGTGCTGGAATCATCCGCGGCGAGTGGAGACAGATCGATCTGCTGGCGGCTTCTACGATGAACTAGCCGCCCAAGCCTCAAAGGCGCGGTCGTACCAGAAGGGGACGTGTCCGCCGAACTGGTGCGCCCTGACATTGCCCTCCACCCGCTGTTTGGGCGATACTTTATTGCTCGGTGGCACAGTATGTTCGCGAGGAGTCCCTTATTAACAAGAGCACAGGAAGAGTCTTGCACATGGCCCAGAAACCAACGGCGAAAAAGACCGTGGTGGAAGATCCGCGGTATACGCAGGCGTTGCAGAGCTACGAGGCCGGCTTGCGCGCCATGCAGGAGCACAAGTTTGACAAGGCCAAGCCTCACTTCCAGAAGGTGATCGCGGCGCAGAGCAAGGAACTGGCCGACCGCGCCAATGTTCATCTCAATACCTGCAATCAGAACCTGGAGCGCTCCGAGGCCACGCAATTCAAAAGCGCCGAAGAGCACTTCGACTACGCGGTTTCGCTGATGAACGTGGGCGATTATGTCAGCGCGCGCGAGCACCTCGACAAGCTGCTGAAGCAGAATCCCAAGGGCGACTATGTCATCTACGGGCTGGCTGCACTGGACTGCCTGACCGGCCATGTGGAGGATTCTCTGCGCCGCCTGGACGAAGCCCTTCGCCTCAATCCCCAGTTGCGTTTCCAGGCGCGCAACGACTCCGATTTTCAGAATCTGGCCGAGGACCCGCGCTTCACCGAACTCCTCTATCCCGATCCCGGCGCCGAAATCGGTTCTACCGGCGACTTCCCCGAAAGCGATTCCGCATAGCGCCCTGAGGACGGGCACCATGGAAAGCAAAGCCGCCGAGTTGCAGTCTTCGGAGAAAACCGCCCGCGACCGCGCCCTGCGCGTCGTCGCCATCGGCGGCGGCACCGGGCTTTCCACACTGCTGAAGGGATTGAAGCGCTTCGTTCCGGCGCCGGGGGAGATTCCCGCTGCGCCCACAGACGCGGCGGTGATCGGCGATCTGTCAGCGGTTGTTACCGTCAGCGACGACGGCGGGTCCAGCGGGCGCCTGCGCAAAGAGCTCAACATGCTTCCGCCGGGCGACATCCGCAACTGCATTGTCGCCCTCAGTGAAGACGAAGCCCTGCTCTCCAAGCTCTTTCGTCACCGCTTCGACAAAGGCTCCGGCCTTGAAGGCCATAGCTTCGGCAATCTGTTTCTCGCGGCTCTTACTTCTCTTACGTCTGATTTCTCGGAGGCAGTTCGCCTCTCGTCGGAAATTCTGCTGACGCGCGGCCATATCTATCCTGCGACGACGTCAAATATTGAGCTGGAAGCGGTCATGGAGGACGGCAGCCGCGTCCGCGGCGAGACCAAGATCACCGCCAGCAAAGGCCGCATCCGCGAGCTGTGCCTCGTGCCCTCCGGTGTAAACCCGATGCCCCAGACTCTGGAAGCGATCGCCAACGCCGACCTGATCACCATCGGCCCCGGTTCGCTCTTCACCAGCCTGATTCCGAATCTTTTGGTGCGGGGCATCTCGGAAGCGATCGTCGCGTCGCCGGCCACCAAGGTTTACGTCTGTAATCTGATGACGCAGGCCAATGAGAGCCTTGGCCTGAGCGCCGCCGACCACATTCGCGCTCTCAATCGCCACGCGCAAAAACAGATCTTCGACTACGCTTTGATCAACCGCACACCGGTTTCTGACGATCTCAAGGCCAAGTACGCCGGCGAGGGCGCCTGCCAGATCGAAAACGATCTCGAGGCTGTGGAAGCTCTCGGCGTGATTCCAGTGCTCGGCGATTATCTGGACGAAGCCGGCGTGGCCCGCCACCACACCGCGCGCGTGGCGCAGGATGTGCTGGAACTGGCTGTTCATCATCCGCGGCAGGATCGCTGCAGTTGAAAAGGTCGGGTTTAATTCGATTGTCATTCCGAACCGGCGCGAAGCGGCGGTGAGGAACCTGCTGATTAGCTCACGCACCGCGCTCGTTTGTCCCAACCCATCGCTTCCCTGTATGGTAATCGTTCCCCGAAGTTCTACCGTCTTCGAGGCGAACTTATGCGCAAGATCCTGTTCCCCTTCACGTTTTTCTTAGCCGCGTCAGCCTTTGCCCTAGCCCAAACCGCACCGGAGCAAGGCGGCCACGAAGTACAAATCTGGGCGGGCGGCGGGCACTCGGTCGGTGGCCGCCAGATCCTGATTTCGACCGATATGGGTCAGGGTGTCATCCATGGCGATAGCAATAACACCGCAGTGCTGAACGCCGGCCTGCGCTACGGATGGATTCTCACCGGTCCACATCTTCCCGGATTTCTCCGCGGGCGCTTCGAATATGCGGTCGATGCGGTGCCGGTGTTCTTCGTGTTTCAGCCCGCCAACACCGCATATGGAGTTGGCTTCGATCCGCTTGGCCTCAAGTGGAACTTTCAACGCCACGGCCGCGTCTCGCCCTATTTCGAATTGACCGGGGGCGCGCTGTTCACCGACCACAATGTCCCCACCGGGACAAACAAAGTGAACTTCATGGACCAAGCCGCGCTCGGCACACACATCCTCGGAGCAAAGTACAACGTGAGCCTCGAAGTGCGCTTTATGCACATCTCGAACGCAGGCCTGGCAAACCTGAATCCAGGGATCAATACGGTGCAGGTGCGGCTCGGGGTGGGCAGGTTCTTTCGGCCAAGGTGATTCCTGCAGAGCTACCCTTGACTCATCGTGATGAGTCATATAGACTCACCCTGTGGCTAAACGACTTCAAGTAATTCTTCAAGATCCGGAATACCGCGAGATTCAGCGGGCGGCGCGCTCGCGCCAAATGTCGATCGCAGAGTGGGTCCGCCAAGCGCTTGCCCTCGCCCGCCGACGCGAACCGCTGGGCGACGTGGAAAAGAAGCTTGCCGCCATTCGCATCGCGGCGAAATATGAGTCACCCACCGCCGACATCGAAACGATGCTGGCCGAGATCGAGCAGGGATATCTTTCCGGCCATCAGCCATGATTCTGGTCGATTCAAATATCCCGATGTATCTGATCGGTTCACCCAGCCCTCAAAAGACCGACACGCAGCGACTGCTGGAAAAACTGGTCAGCCAGCGCCAGCGGCTGGTTACCGACGCGGAAGTGTTCCAGGAGATTTTGCACCGGTACACCTTGGTTAATCGGCGTCATGACATCCAACCCGCGTTTGACGCGCTTCTTAACACCGTCGATGAGGTCTTCGCCGTTGACCGTTCAGCTATTGAGCGCGCCAAACAGATCGTCCTCGGATATCACCGCCTTTCCGCGCGCGACGCGGTGCACTTGGCCGTGATGGAGCAACATGGTATCGACCGAATCCTGAGCTTCGATACAGGCTTCGACGGTTTCCAAGGAATTGCCCGGTTGTCGTAATGGAAATGTGACGGCGACGAACCCCGCTTAACTTGCGGGTCCGCATGAGCCCAGCTATCCTCTTCTCTTATGTCCACGCTCGTCGAATGCGTTCCGAATTTTTCTGAGGGCCGCGATAAAAGCAAAGTTGACGCCATCATTGACGCCATGAAAGTGCCGGGCGTCTACTTGCTCGATCGCGAGAGCGACGGCGATCACAACCGCTCGGTGGTCACCCTCGTCGGCGAGCGCGAGGCCATTCAGGAAGCTGCCATTCGCGGTGTGGGCAAGGCCGCTGAATTGATCGATTTGAACGTACACACTGGCGCGCATCCGCGCATGGGTGCGAGCGACGTTGTTCCCTTTATTCCCATCGACGGCGTCACCATCGAGGACTGCGTGGCTATGGCGCGCCACGTAGGGGAGGAAATCTGGAAACGCTTTCAGATTCCCGTCTACCTCTATGAAGCCGCCGCGGCCACGCCCGAACGGCAGAACCTGGAAAACATTCGCCGCGGGCAGTTCGAAGGTATTCGCGCCGAAATCGCCACCAATCCGGCGCGCCGGCCGGATTTCGGGGAGCCGCTCGTGCATCCCACAGCGGGCGCGACCGTGGTCGGCGCGCGCAAGTTTCTTATCGCTTATAACGTCTTCCTCAACACGCCGGACGTCGACATCGCAAAAAAAATCGCCAAGGCCGTGCGCTTTTCGAACGGCGGCTTGCGTTTCGTCAAAGGGGCAGGATTTCTGGTGCGCGGCCTGGCCCAGGTTTCCATGAACCTCACCGACTTCGAGCAGACGCCGGTGCATCGCGTCTTCGAGCTGGTGAAGCGCGAGGCCAACCGCTACGGGGTCACGCCGGTATCAAGCGAGATCGTCGGCCTAATTCCGAAAAAGGCGCTGGAGCAGGCGGCGGAATGGTTCCTGCAGGTCGAGCACTTCGATTCGTCGTTGATTCTTGAAAACCGCCTGGCGGCGGTCATGAGTGGCAAGATGGCCGTCGGCGGCCTGCGCGCCGGAGTTGAACCCTTCGTCGAACAACTGGCCGCGCCCACGGCTACTCCCGGAGGGGGCAGCGCTTCAGCTGCAGCTGCGGCCATGGCGGCTGGGCTGGCAGCAATGGTCGCGTCCATGTCGCGCGGCAAGAAAGCCTATCTGCAATACGAATCGCAACTCAGCGCCGCCATCGCCCGGCTCACTCCTTTACGCGAAGAATTGAAAGCTGCCATCGACGCCGACGCCGAGTCTTACAACTCGGTCATGAAAGCCTATAAAGACGCGAAAGCCGCCGCAGATGAGAAAGCAGCAGAGGCCCTGATTGAATCCGCGCTCAAGCAGGCGACATCCGTTCCCCTCAGCGTCGCCGAGAGAGCTCACGAGATCGCGGCCATCGCGCAGTCTCTGGAACCCATCACGAATCCCAACATGAAGTCGGACCTGACCACGGCGCTGGCCCTGTCCCGAGCCGCCGTCACTGGCGCTCTGGCCAACGTGGAAATCAATCTGGCGTCGCTCAAGGATCAGGCCTTCGCCGCTGAAGTCCGGCGCCGGGCGTCAGCTCTGTCGTAGCCGTTCGAACGAGTCTCCTGATCGAGGGGCTCCCCGGGTCTCTAACCCATCAACGGTGACTGTACTTTTGGTGCACTTCCCGGGTCTGCAAGTAAAATAGAATAAAGCGATCAATAAACTACAGGGCCGGATCGTGCATCCAATATAAAAAGTGCGCGATCTGGCGTATCCATGGGTTTGACATCGAGGACTTTGACTTTCGAGGCGTTATGAGACTCTTCAAGATTTGCCTGACTTCTCTGCTGCTGGTCGGCCTGGCTTATGCCATGCCGCTCAACTCTTCTGCCCGCACCTGCATCCCCGCCGATCTGCTGCAGCTGATCTCGGTGGACTACCGTTCGCTGAAGGACTCGCCCACGGCGATGGCGCTGAAGCAGCAGTTGATGCCCGACAACATCAAGCAGTTCGAGGCGGCGCTTAAGACCATCGGCATTGATCCCGACAAAGACGTCGACACGCTCGTCTTTGCTTCGTTCCGCGCCGGCAAGCAGGGTGTGCGCGGCGTTGGCGTGGCCAGCGGTCCGTTCAATATGAAGGCCGTGCTGAAAAAGATGAAGCTGGAGCATTTCACGCCGAAAAAGTACGGCAGCTCGCTCCTCTATCCCATGGACGGCGGCCTGCAGATGAGCTTCCTCGACGACAGTTCGTTGCTGTTTGGCGATCCGACCGGCATCCGGGCGGCGCTCGACACCAAAGACGGCCAGACTCTGGGCCTCGATACCAACGGCAACATGGCTGACATGATGACCAGCGTCGACTCAGCGCCGGTGTGGAGCATTCTCGACCAGCAGGGCACGCAGAACATGATGATGTCGGCCATGGGCGATGCGGCGAAGGTCGCCGACTATGACAGCCTGAAGAAGCGCATGCTGGGTTCGCGCTACACCATGAACTTCAGCAGTGGCGTCAACTTTGACCTCACCGTGGTGACTTCGGATTCGATGACGGCGGGGACCATGTCTTCGCTGGTCAAAGCCGGCATTCTCTACAAGAAGCTGAACGCCACGCCAGCCGAGAAGGTTGCGGTGGATAACACCACGGTCGACTCCGACAGCTCAAACCTGATGGTGCACTTCAAGGCGAACGACCAGCAGTTCCAGTCGCTGATGCACTCGCAGTTGTTCGCGGCGGTTTCGCACTAAGAACAAGCGATACTTTCACCACGGAGACACTGAGGCACGGAGAAAACCTTCGTGCCTTCTGTTTTTTCGATCTGCTTTCTCCGTGGCTCTGTGTCTCCGTGGTGGAACTACTTCCGCACACGCTTCGCCCGCGCCCAGCCTTCCTTCACCACCTGCCGCGCCCGGCCAATCGCCAGCGCGTCCTCGGGAACGTCATCGGTGATGCAGGATGCGGCTCCGATATACGCGCCTTTGCCCACTCGCACCGGAGCCACCAGAGTGCTGTCGCTGCCCACAAAGACTCCGTCGCCAATCACGGTTTTGTGCTTGTGGACGCCGTCGTAGTTGCAGGTGATGGTTCCCGCACCAATGTTTACGCCCGCACCTATTTCGGCATCGCCCAGATATGTCAGATGATTCGCCTTTGATCCCTTGCCCAGTTTGATTTTTTTTGTTTCGACGAAGTTTCCCACGTGCGCACCCTCGCCGATCTCGCTTCCCGGACGCAGATGCGAATAGGGCCCCAGCACCGCTCCCGTGCCGACGCGGGATTCCTCCATCACGCATCCCGGACGGACGATCACTCCAGCGCCAATTTCACAGTCGCGAATCACGGAGTAGGAACGCACGCGGCAGGCCGTACCGATCTTCGTTTTTCCCAATAACTGCACGTACGGCTCGATCACGGTGTCAGCGGCGACTTCCACGTCAGCGTCAATCACGCAAGTCGCAGGATAAAAAATACTGACCCCATCCGCCATCAACTGCCGGCATTTCGCCATGCGCATGTAGTGATCGATGTCGGCCAGCTCGGCGCGCGTGTTTCCGCCTAGCACTTCGCCGGCATTTGCCGTCTTCCACGCCACCACGCGGCGCTTCGCCGCGCGCAGCACCTCAGCCATGTCGGTCAGATAGTACTCAGCATGCGCATTGGCAGTCGTAAGCTTCCCGATGTTGGCGTAAAGCTCCTTCACGTCAAAAACGTAGAAGCCGGAGTTGATCTCGCGAATCTTCTTCTGGGCGGCGCTAGCCGCTTTCTCTTCGACGATGGCCTGCACTTCGGCGCTGCGCGCACTCTTCCGCAACACCCGGCCATAGCCCGTAGGATTCGCCAGCTCTGCGCTGAGCAGCGTCATGGCCGCCTGCTCTTCCAGATGGAAGTTGCGCAGATGGCCGATCGTTTCGGGAGTAATCATGGGAGCATCGCCCGAGAGCACGATCACGTGGTCGTATCCCGCCAGCTTCGCCTGCGCCACCATGAGGGCGTGGCCAGTGCCGCGCTGCTCGGCCTGCACCACGAAGTTGACGCCGGTGTGCTGCATCGCCGCCCGCACGCGGTCGGCCTCGAAACCGACGATGGCGTAGACGTCTTTGGCCGGAACGACGCGCAGGGCAGCGCGGATCACGTGCTCCAGCAGCGGCTTCCCGCCGGCTTCATGTAACACTTTAGGGACCTGCGATTTGAGTCTCGTCCCCTTGCCCGCCGCCATGATGGCGATTGCGAGGCGAGGTGAGCTCAGCCTGGTGGCAACTTCGGCTCCCTTGGAAGCAGGCGTGGGTCGAGAGGATTGGCTCTTCGATCTCTTCATTCGCCTCAATATACCGCGCGCCTCAAGCGTTGGCTATTTCGAGAGCGCACAGACTACGTTCGAACTGGAAACCTTCACTCTACAGCCCCAGCCCGCCATCTACGGCCAGAATCTGCCCCGTGATGAACTGCGGCGCGGTGGCGAAAAACAATACCGCCGCCGCAATCTCCTCCGCGCTGCCGTTTCGCTGCATCGGAGTCTGTTTCGCCATTCGCCGCATGAAGGCTGCTGCCGACTTCTCTCCCAAATCAATCATCCCCGGCGCGACCGCGTTTACCGCGATCTCCGGCGCCAAAGCCTTAGCCATGACCTTCGTCAACATGTGCACCGCGGCCTTGGAGGAGCAATAGTGCGCGTGCGTCGCCCAGGGCCGGAGTCCACCCAGCGAGCCCATGTTGATGATCTTCGCTTCGATCTTGGCTGCAATGGGACCTTGCCCTCTGCCGCGCTTGCGGCGCATCCACTTCAAAGCCTCGCGCGATACCAGAAATGGCCCGCGCGTGTTGGAGGCGAAGATCGCATCCCACTGCCGAGTGGTTAGCTTCTCGAATTCTGCGGTTTCGTAGTTCGCTGCATTGTTCACCAGAATGTCGATGCGCCCCAATTCACGACCCGCCTCTTTCATCATCGCCCGGACGCTGGCCTCGTCGGTCACATCACAGCGCAGCGCAAAAGCCCGCACGCCGAACCCGGACAAGTCGATGACAGTCTCGCGCGCTTCCCGGATCGAATGCCGGAAGGTGATGGCCACATCTGCACCGGCACGTGCCAGCGCCAGCGCCGAGGCTCGCCCCAGCCGCTTGGCCCCACCGGTAACCAGCGCCGTCTGGCCGCGAAGAGGTTGTGCTCCCGGGTCTGGCATGGAGGGATTCTACCGCCTCGCCCGTATCACCGGCTCGAAGGCGCACGCCGACAGCCAAAAATCGCATTTTCCGGTGGAAAAGCCCCGATTCTCCGCGCTAGAATCACTCCCGCATGCCGGAGCTCCGCAGCGTCGTGGTCTATTCGCGCAAGGGCTGCCATCTCTGTGAACTCGTCAAAGAGAGCCTGGACAAGCTCTCCCGCCGTGGCGGCTTCACCTGGCACGAAATCGACGTGGACGCCGATGCTGAGCTCCGCCGCGAATATAACGATCAAGTCCCGGTCGTCTTCATCGACGGGCGCAAAGCCTTCAAGTACCGCATGGACGAGCAGGAATTCCTGCGCAAGCTGAGCGCTGCGTAGGCATCTCCACGCTGACTCCTCTGTGAGACGTCGCTTGGCGTAAATGCTTCCCTGCGCTGGTTTTTCCGCTACAATCTCCCGCGATGCAGCGCGATCGACTTTACGCGGATCCGCACAGCGTCTTCCTGCACGATCTCATTCTCGAGTCGTGCCACCGCCATCCGGAGAAGACCGCCCTGGTCGATTGCTCCTGCGGCCGCCGCCTGACGTACGCCGAATATGGAGAAACGGTGGAAGCCGTGGCCCGCGGGATGGCTGCGGCCGGGATCAAGCCGGGAGAGGTGGTTGCCATCTTTCTGGCAAACTCCTGGGAATTCTGCGCGGCCTACCACGCGGCCACGCTGGCTGGAGCCATTGCCACGCCTCTCAACCCGACGTATCGCGAGCGCGAGGTACGGTATCAGCTGGAGAATTCCGGAGCCGTCATGCTGATTACCGACGCTGCCAATCTGGAGGGCATCAATCTCGCCGGACTGCCGAGCCTCAGACGCGTTTACACGACCCGCCAGCCGGCTGCGGGCGCCGAGCCATTCGCCCGCCTGCTCGGCCCTGCGACCGCACCGCATCCCGGGCCCGATCAATCTTCCGAGCAGACTCTCGCTGCTCTTCCCTACTCCAGCGGCACCACCGGCCTGCCCAAGGGCGTGATGCTGTCGCACTACAACCTGGTGGCCAACGTTTATCAATTCATCGGGCCAAATGCCAGCGCGCTCAGCGCCGCCGACAACATTCTCTGCTGCCTGCCCCTGTATCACATTTACGGCTTGAATGTGATTCTCAATCCCGCGCTGATTCTGGGGGCGACGCTCGTCCTGGTGCCACGCTTCCATGTGCCGCAAATGGTGCAGCTGATGACCGAGGAAGCCATCACCATGATGCCTCTGGTCCCGCCCGCCATCAATGCGTTCTGCCAGGCTGCGGAGGCCGGCCAGTTCCCCTGCGACCACAACGTCGGGTGGATCAAATCCGGCGCAGCGCCGCTGGCGCCCGATCTGGCGCGCCGCTTTACGGCCCTGACCAACATCCTCATCTGCCAGGGCTACGGCATGACGGAAGCTTCGCCGGTCACGCACATTGGATTCCTCGAGCGGGATCTGTACCGTCCCGACTCGATCGGCCATCCCCTGGCCCAGACCGACTGCCGGGTTCTGGCGCAGGTTGAAATCGATCCCAACGAAACGCCGGAACGGATCACCGAGGTGCCCTCGGGCCATCCCGGCGAACTGGTCATGCGGGGGCCGCAATTCATGCTCGGCTACTGGAACGAGCCGCAGGCCACGGCGGCCGTGCTGCGCGACGGCTGGTACTGGTCGGGCGACATTGTCACGCGCGACAAAGAAGGCTTCTACCGCGTGGTCGACCGCCGCAAGGAGATGATCAAGTACAAGGGCTTTGCCGTGGCTCCCGCCGAAGTCGAAGCCGTGCTCCTCGAGCATCCGGCGGTGAAAGAGTGCGGGGTTGTGGGGCGTCGTGATGCCGTGGCTGGAGAAATCCCCGTCGCCTTTGTTGCCCTCCGCGAAGGATTCCGGGACAGCCACAAGCTGGGCGAAGAATTGTGCAGCTTCGTTGCCGACCGCCTTACCCACTATAAACAGCCGCGCGAGGTGCGTTTTGTCGAAGCTGTTCCCAAGACCGCCTCGGGCAAGATCCTGCGCCGCGAACTGCGCAAGTCGTTGGTTTGAGACCAGCGCGCGAAATCGGCCATTGGCCGAGCGGTCACGGTCGTGCAGTGTCCTGTTACAAATTCCGAACAAATTCCAGCGATGCACTTCCGAGCACTTGACCGATTTAGCCCGCTTGGTTAGATTCCTTGCCAACGTTTTCCCGCTGTCCCCATCCGGGGGGCAGATGACTCGTTGGGGCACCCACCAACACCCTGATCGCTGTTCTGTTCACGGTGGGGCACAGGACCGGCCCTCCGCCGGCCTGCAGCTTGAGCGGAACAGTAGAGCCACCTGCGTCTGCCTTCGCAAAACGCACCACGAATAGAAGGCACAAGTGTGTCTTACCCCTGCACGGAGGTGCAAAATGAAGTTTCGGAATTTCGCTTTAGCAGTTCTCTGTCTTGCTTTGATCGGCCTGTGCGGCATACCCCTGCAAGCGCAAAACGATCCTGGCCCGCGTTCTGGAGCGGCGGCGGCAGGAAGCTTTTTCCCCAGCCTGAACGGGAACGAACAGGCTTTCTTCAATCAGGCGCAACAGCGATTCCAGGAGGTCGACTCCGTCTCGGGCGGCATCGCCGGGGAATCGGGAGTGGGCCTGGGCCCGACCTTTAACGGCAATAGCTGCGCTCAATGCCACGCGCAACCCGCCGTGGGCGGCAGCAGTCCCGGCCTCACCAGCCCGCAGAATTCGATCGCGAATCCGCAGGTTGCGCTGGCTACCCTGGACGGTGCCGGCAACACGGTTCCCAGCTTTATCACCGCCAACGGCCCCGTACGCGAGGCTCGTTTCATCAAGAATCCAAATGGGACTCTCGATGGCGGCGTGCATGACCTGTACACGATTCAGGGTAGGTCGGACGCCACCGGATGCACACTCGGGCAGCCCGACTTCGTGACCGCCGCGGCTAATAACAACCTGATCTTCCGCATCCCCACGCCGCTGTTTGGCCTGGGACTGGTAGAGGCCACGCCGGATCTCATTCTGCAGCAGAATCTGGCATCTACGCAGGCGTCGCGTGCGGCCATGCGCATCGGCGGCACTTTCAATACCAGTGGGAACGATGGAACCATCACGCGCTTTGGCTGGAAAGCCCAGAACAAATCGCTGCTGATGTTTGCCGGTGAGGCCTACAACGTGGAGCAGGGCGTATCGAACGAACTGTTCCCAAACGAGCGCAGCGCGGTCAATGGCTGCGTGTTCAATGGTTCTCCGGAGGACGCCTCCAACCTGCTCAATCCGAACGCCAGCAGCCCGAACTTTGGCAGTTCGATTGGGACGATTTCGGAGATGTCGTCGGACATTGTGAACTTTGCAGCGTTCATTCGCCTGACTGCGCCCGCCACGCCGGCGGCGCCGACGCCGTCAACCCAGAACGGTGCAGCCCTGTTCAATTCGATCGGCTGCGCTCTCTGCCACTCGCCCACGCTCACGACTGGCCCGTCCATTTTCACGGGCATGACAGACATTCAATACAACCCATACTCCGATTTCGCCTTGCATCACATGGGGGCGAATCTGGCGGATGGAATCCACCAAGGCGGGGCCGGGGCTGACCAGTTCCGCACCGCTCCGCTTTGGGGATTGGGGCAGCGCCTGTTCTTCCTGCACGATGGCCGCACCATGGATTTGATCGAGGCCATCAATGCCCATGCCAGTTCTGGGTCGGAGGCGAACGTGGTGGTTCGCAAGTTCGGCAATCTGAAGACAGGGCAGATGCAGGATCTTCTGAACTTTCTGCGATCGCTGTAGGAGTCTGTAGCGGATTCGCGCTGCTTGGTCAGAATCGCGGAGGGCCCTGCCTCTCCGCGATTCGCCTTATTCATAAACCACGAAGGACACGAAGCTACACGAAGGAAACCGAACGTTTTGTGGATATTCTCCCGTTGGAAGCTTAAGCTCTGCCCGGAGTTGGCCGCAACGGAACTTTCCCGGCTCTCGCGTCGTACTTCCCTCTGGCAATCGATTTCCACTCCGGCATGCGCAAAGCCGCGCCGCCGGCAAGGAGAACAACCATGGGCGAACTCACAGGCTTGGTCGCGGTCGTAACGATTTTCGGGATGCCTACGGCTTTGTTGGGAATGTACACGTTCTATCGCGTGCGCAAGCTGCGCACGGAGGAGCGCCTGGCGGCGATCCAGCGCGGGGTCAGCGTTCCGATCGAGCCGGACTTGACGGAAGCGGCCCGCTCGCGCCGCGCCGGCATTTTGCTGGTGGCCGGTGCCCTGGGCTATATGCTGGCCTTCTTCATCCTCGCGCGATTTGAGCCGGACGCGCTGATGGGAGCGGCCTTCGGCGCGATCCCGTTCACTCTGGGGCTGGGATACTTTCTGGACTCGGCGCTGATTCGCCGCGACGCCCGCGCCTCCTGAAGTGCGCGTGCCGTTAGGAGTCGGAGAAGCGGGTGCCCCATTTCTCGCGCGCCCTTTGCGCGAGAAGTGGGGATTTGAGTCTCACTCCCCCGTCAAAAACTTAAACTGCGCCTCATTCAACGGCACTACGCTCAGTCTTCCCTGCCGCGCCAGCGGAGAATCGGCGAACAGTTTATTCGCCTTGGCCTGGGCCAGCGTAACCGGCTTGGCATTAGCCTTGCCGACTTTGATCTCCACCCGCGGGTTCTTCGGGTCCGACCCATCCACTGAGACGACGGTCGCCGTCCCCACCGCGCTCTTCTCATCGCCAGTGTGGTAGATCACCAGCCGCTCACCCGGCTTCATTCCCCGCAGATTCTTCAATGCCACAGGGTTCGACACTCCGTCCCACATGGTGGTCTTCTCCCGCTGCAGGTCGGCAAAGGAATACGTCGACGGTTCGGTCTTCAGCAGATAGTCCATAAGTTCAATGGTGCGGCGTCAGGTTGAGCTTGAATAGTATAAGGGCACCCGCCGAACGTGCACGCTCAGTTCGGCTTCTGATCCTTCTGTTGCGGCGGGGGGGCGTCCTGCTTGGGCGGCGGGCTGGTGTCTCTGGGATGATCGTCATAAACCGAATACTGCTGCTGGGGCCGTTTCAGCTTAACGGTGATCTCCATCTTCGGCTTGTCGATATCGAAGTCTCCGCCATAGGTCTGAAATCCCTGAGCCAGCACTTGCACGCGCAGCAAGCCATAGGGAATGCCGTCGAAATCGGCCTTGCCGTCGGCGTTGGTCTTCAGCTCCATGCCGCCTTTCTCCTGCTGACCGCGCGCGTTCACCGGATGCATGACCACCGCCGCATTGCGCACGGGCTTGCCGTTGTCGTCTTTGACCACGACGAAATTCAGCCACGAGGTCGGCTCTTCATCCTCGTTCTTGTCCCTTTGCGCGATCGCGGCGCTCGCCATCATCAGGAAGGCCAGCAGCATCCCAATCACAAGAGTTCGCTTCCGCATACTCCCCATCCTTGTATCAGTCATTTTATGCAGTCGCAAGCGCTGCTGTCACGCCCTTTGGTCGCGGCGGCAAGGTCTCCACCGGCCGCGCTCGCGTCACGCCGCCGCACCACTCTTTTACAATGCCGGGGTGAAGACCTGGGACGTGGTGATCGTCGGCGGCGGCATCATCGGCCTGTCGCTGGCGATCGCCCTGCGCAAGCGTGGCTCATCGGTGCTCGTGGTCGAGCGCGGAGAGCCCGGCCGCGAAGCCTCCCACGCCGCCGGGGGCATGCTGGTGGATTGTCTTCTGGAGACTCCGGCCGCGCTCCAGGCCCTCGCAACCGCGAGCGCCCGCATGTATCCCGAATTCACCTATGAGTTGGAAGTCGAATCGGGAGGGAAGGTCGATCTGCGCGACCGAGGCAGCATCATTTTTCCGTCCGCTGAACATCTTCCGCTCGCCCGGGCATCGTTGCAACCCGCATCCGTCGCCGACCTGGAACCATCTTTAGGGCCAACTGGCCGGGATCGGCTGGCATTCTACCTCGCCGAACGCTGCGTCGATCCGCGTGCGCTGTGCGCTGCCGCGTTCAAAACCGCAAAGCGCCGTGGCGTCGACATCTCGTCCGGGGATGAGGTCGTGACGATCGACGTCTCCGACGGCCGCGCTGCCGACGTCACCACGAAAAAGACGGCATTTCACGCTGCTAAGGTGGTCAACTGCGCCGGCGCGTGGTCGGGACAAATCGGGCCGCACGCATTTCCGACACGTCCGGTCAAAGGCCAGATGCTGTACCTGGCGATGCCTTCGCGAACTTTGCTGACCCACGTCATTCGCTCGCCTGAGGTCTACCTGATTCCGCGCAGCGATGGGCGCCTCCTGGTCGGCACCACCGTCGAAGAAGCCGGATTCGACAAACGCACCGACGCCACAACCATCCAGCGCCTGCGCCGCGCCGCAGTCGACCTCGTCCCGAAACTCGCCGACGCCAGGATTCTGGAAGACTGGGCCGGTCTGCGGCCAGGAACGCCAGATGCGCTCCCCATCCTCGGCGAAACCGGTACTTCGGGCTACTACGTCGCCACCGGCCACTACCGCGACGGAATTCTGCTGGCCCCGGTCACGGCGGAAGTCATGGCCAAAGTCATCGAAGGCTGCAATCCAGGGCACGACCTGTCTGCGTTTTCGCCTGCAAGATTTCAGTCTTAGCTCGACGCCTTCCTCGTTTTCGGACGACGCCTGCAGTCTTGCTACACTGAGCACATGCGGTTTACGCGATCAGAGCGCATCCCTGTTCTGTTGCTCGTGGCGGCCATCTTGTCGGCATCGGTCAGAGCGTGGGGTCGTCCGCCGCTCCCGGCCAGCGCTCGAGATGCGGCAGCTTCGAGGCCAGTGGGTTCCGATTATTCTGTCGGCGAAGGTTGCCAGTTGCACGCCTACACGGGCACCACTCGGCTCGATCAGTTGCCAAATTACTTCCAAGGCGCGCCGGACCTGCGCGGCGGCATGACCTGCAAGTTCCGCATCAACGCCGAGCTTCCCCTTTTTGCGTTTCACCTTGCCGGCCAGGCCGACAATAGTCTCGGCAGTATCCTCATTACAAACGCTGCGACTGGCTCGGTAGTGCAGACGATCGAGAATTCGACGGACCCAGGTCAAATCATGCCGGCAGCCGTAACCGACGTGCTTGCCGTAGTGGACGCCGATTTCGACGGCTACAACGATTTGCGGATTCTGAACAATTGCGGAGCCACGGGGAATTGCTCGTACGATTTCTATCTGTACGATCTGAAGAGCCATCAATTTGCTCACAACGAGTTTCTGAGCACTCTGTCCACTCCTTCGTTTGACAGCACCAAAAAGCAGGTGACAACCAGCTCGAACAGCAGCGCTGCCGATTGGGAAAGAGACACCTATCAATTCAAGGACGGCCGGTACACGCTGATGCGGCAAGAGCAATCGGTCTGGGATCGGGATAAGAAATCCGTAACCGAAAGCACGTACGAACTCCGCGATGGAAAAATGCAGTTAACCGACTCTTCGACCCAGCCGGAGTAGTCGGTCGCGGCCTAGCCCTCCAGCTCCGTCGGCGGCTACGTTTCGCGCTATACTGATTCGTCTCCGCAGTCCAGCAAATCCGCAGTCATGCGTTCTCCACGCGAAAGGATGGACTTATGGCATCCCCGGCAGTCGATTTTGCCCGCAGTAACCAGCAGCGTTTTCTGAACGAACTCAAAGATCTTCTCCGCATCCCCAGCGTCAGCACCCTAGACGAACACAAACCTGATATTCAAAAAGCCGCAAACTACGTGGCCAGCGAACTGCGCCGCATCGGCCTGGAAAATGTCGAAGTCATCCCCACCAAGGGGCATCCGCTTATCTACGCCGACTGGCTGCACGCCCACGGCAAGCCTACGGTCCTCTGCTACGCCCACTACGACGTGCAGCCCGCCGAGCCGCTTGACGAGTGGCACACTCCGCCGTTTGAGCCCACCGAGCGCAATAACAACATCTACGCCCGCGGCGCCGTCGACGACAAAGGCCAGCTCTGGATGGAAGTCAAAGCCCTGGAATCCCTCATGCAGGCCAACGGCGGCAAGCTGCCCATCAATGTGAAAGTGATTTTCGAGGGCGAAGAAGAAGTGGGCGGCGAATCCATCGACGAATATATCGTCAAGCAGAAAGCCAAGCTGAAGGCCGACTTCGCCCTGGTCTGCGACACCGAGCTTTTCGCCCCCGATCTTCCCACGTTATGCGTCGGCCTGCGTGGCCTGGTCTACACGGAGATCGAAGCTTTCGGCGCCAAGACCGACCTGCACTCCGGGGTGTACGGCGGCGCCGCGCCCAATCCCTTCTTCGCCCTGATCGAAATCATCAGCAAGCTTAAAGACGCCAAAGGCAAAATCCTGATCCCGGGCTTCTACAAAGACGTAAAAGCCCCCACCAAGGACGAACTCAAAGCCTGGAAGCGCCTGCCCTTCAACGAAGAGCACTATCGCAAGACTGAAGTCGGTTCGAAAGTCCTCACCGGCGAGCCGGGTTACTCCGTGCTCTACCGCACCTGGGCTCGGCCCACGCTTGAAGTCCACGGCATGCCCGGAGGCTTCATCGCCGCCGGCGCCAAGACCGTGATTCCCGCCAAGGCGCAAGCCAAGGTTTCCATGCGCCTCGTTCCCAACCAGGATGCCGACGACATCCTGAAAAAGTACACTGCCTTCGTGAAGAAGCTCACTCCTAAGGGCATCGAGACGAAAATCAAAGTTCACAGCAAAGGCCCAGCCGCCGTCGTCGGCACCGACAACCGCTACATCAAAGCCGCGACCGAAGCTTTGCACGATACGTTCAAGAAGGAAACGGTGTTTATCCGCAGTGGCGGCTCCATTCCCATCGTCACCGGCTTCCAGGACGTGCTGAAGATTCCCAGCGTGATGATGGGCTTCGGCCTGCCCGACGACAATTTGCACGCCCCCAACGAGAAGTTCCACATCCCGAACTTCTACCGCGGGATCGAAACCATTTGCCGCTTCTTCGAAAAGCTCGGAGCGTAGGGAGACCATGAAAGAGTGTGGGGACGGGCGCCTCGCCCGTCCCGCCGAGCAAAGCGAGGCGCCTGCCACAAACCCGCGCCCGGGACCAAAAATGGCCCTCCCCCAATCGAAACCAAACATAACCATTGACAATCATTCGTAAACCACCTAAGCTGTGCCCGAATCCCCGGCCACTCGTCTCTGTTCGCAATCCGTCCTCGCGGTAAAAGGAGACTGGCAATGACCTCCCTGCAAAAGCTCCGCATTTTCCTGATCGTCTTCGCTTCCGGTTCGCTTCTCGCCCAATCCGGCTCGACCTTCTACGTCGCCAAGAGCGGCCTCGACACCAACTCCGGCAGCTTCACCGCCCCTTGGCTCACCATCCAGCACGCAGCCAACACTGTGACCGCAGGCGCAACCGTCTATGTGGAAACGGGGACGTACAACGAGTCGGTGAATTTTCCCAACTCCGGGACTTCGACCAATCCCATCACCTTCTCGAGCTATCCCGGCGAGACCGCCGTGATCGACGGAACGGGACTGAAATGCTGCACCTCGAATCCGCCGTCGAGCGGAAATGAGACCGAAGGTTTGATTAACATCGTCAATGGGAGCTACATCACGATCAGCGGGTTTGAGATTCGCAACTTCACCACCAGTACGGCAGCGCCAACTCCCACCGGCGTTTGGATTACCGGCTCAGGCACCGGCGTGCAGTTGCTCAACAATCTCGTGCACAACATCACCACCACTTCGGAAAAAAGTGGCAACGCGTTCGGCGTTTCAGTGTACGGCACTTCGAGCACTCCGATTAACCAGCTCACGATGAGTGGCAACCAGGTTTATTCGCTGAAAACCGGGAACAGCGAGTCGGTCAACGTGGATGGCAATGTCACCAATTTCACGATCAGCAATAACGTCATTCACGACAACGACAACATCGGGATTGCCGCCATCGGATTCGAAGGTGTTGGCCCCTCGGGCAGCGACCAGGCCCGATTCGGCGAGATCAGCGGCAATACGATTTACAACATCAGCGCCATCCATAACCCGGGCGAGGGCAATTCCTACGATGCCGATGGGGTCTATTGCGATGGGTGCGAAGATGTGATCATCGAGCGCAATACCATCCACAATTGCGATTTGAACGTGGAAGCGGCCAGCGAGCATAAAGGCCACGACGGCAGCTACGTGACTATCCGCAACAACGTGTTGTATGACGCCAACAGCGTGGGTATTTCCATCGGAGGCTACTCCAACACCGTCGGCGGCAGCGACCACGTGGTCATCGTCAACAACACGCTCTACAACAACAACACAAAGAACCAGGGTGCCGAGTTCCAGATTCAATACCACTCCGGCTCGGCGCAGGCGAATGTTTTCGAGAACAACATCGTCTACGCCGGCACGCAGAACGCCTGGATCTACAGCTTCGTCAAGCCCACGACCACCTACCCTGCTCCTCCGGCCACGCTCAACTGGAATCTTTACTACTCCACAGCGGGCTATGTATCGGGAACCTCGATCGATTGGGCCGGCAAGTCAACTTACAAGACGTATGCGGCTTATCAATCGGGCGCGGACGAGGACAAGAATTCCCCGAACGCCAATCCCAACTTCGACAGTGTCGGTTCAAATTTTGATGTGCAGTCGGGTTCGCCTGCCATCAACGCAGGCAGCACGAGCCTGACTTGCAGCGTGGGCTATTGCGGGAGCGGCACGTCCATTTACGGCAGCACCGACTACGCCGGCAATCCCCGCGTTAACGGCAGCGGGCAAATCAACATCGGAGCCTACGAACAGTAAGCTGCTCCTCCGAAGGTTGTCCTCCTGAGCGGAGAGGGGGCACTCGCAGCGCGAATGCCCCCTCGCAGTCGAGGGATCTCTGCGTTCCGATCCAACTTCAGGCTGTGCGCATTTCTTTCAAGGCCCTATGAGCGCTAACGCCTGTTCTCGGCTGCTTGCTTTGACTTGTCCGTTATGGGCCTTAAGGCGAACCGTCCTCAGAACTCACATTCCGCAACTAGCTTCAAGAGCCGAAGAAGTGTTTCGCGCTCCTCCGAGGTCATTTGCCGCCGGACACTTTCATCGGCGGTCTCCCGAGCTGCGATTAGCCGTTCTCGATACTTCCTCCCTTTGGCTGTCAGCTGGACTTGAATTGCTCTGCCCGATTTTGCCCTGTGCTCCGACACCAGTCCCTCCCGCGCCAGTGACTTGATAGCCCGGTGGACGACCGTCCGGTCGAAACCCAGGAGCGTGGCGATCTGATTCTGATTCAGCGTCGTTCCGCCACGCAAGGTCGACAGGATAAAGCCGCGTGTCGCTGAGCACTGGGTTTTTTGCTCCAGTCTCTTTCCCACCGAGAAGTACGCCGCTGCGATATGGGCGAGTACCGAGTCTTTCAGAATGTCATCGGGAATCTCTTTCCTGGGGAGGATGTTCATAGGACGGCCACCGTTGCATCGAGAGGTCTTCGCCACTGCGGCGGCTCGTTGTGGGCACGCGATTTCTTCCCGATCGCAATCACCATCACAATCTCGTGGTGCCGGCCGGACAACCCCAGATATTGAGAGAGCCTGCGGCCATCGAAGCCTTCCATCGGACAAGTGTTCATTCCCAGCGCTTCGGCAGCGAGCATCAGGTTCTGGCAAGCCAACGATGTACTCTTTGTCGCCCATTTGAATAAGTCCTGCCGGGACAGCGGCGGCATCCCGATCACCATCCGCAGATTTAGCAGCCGGAAGAGAACCCGTTTGATCGCAGCAAACATTCCGAATGGCCCAGGCATGAACAGGATCCGGCCGATCTTTGCATTCCGCTCGTAGTCGCGAATTTTTTCTTCGGTGAAGTTGCTCCTGCGCATCCACTCCAGCTGGCCTTGCGCCGTGGCAGACAGCGATCCGAGGTCTGCCACGGCCACGACCAGTGCGGAGGCGGTTTCCGCGGGCTTCTGTCCCAGGCACAGTTTCGCCACCTCGGCCTTCTTTGCCGCGGACCGCACCCAATAAAACTTGTAAGGCTGGCTGTTAAAGCTCGACGGGGCATGGCGGGCCGCGTTGAGAATCTGCTCGCGCAGCTTTTCGGGAATTTCCACTGGTTCAAAAACCTTAACCGCTCGCCTTTGGAAGATCGCGTCCAGGGTCTCGTTCATGGCTGATCACCTCGCTGTTGCCATTACAACATAATAGTGTTGTTGTTGCAACGTAAAACTGTTGTTACTGCAACATCGAGAGGGCAAACCCACAAGCATCCGGCAGGCGTTGAAAAATCCCCATCTCACTCATTGATATTGACGGAGCCAAACCGCGGCCACGGTCATCCAATCTCGGCAGGAGGGTAAGCAAAGATGTATCACGTGCGCCAAGAGAACCTGCCCTTTGTTGGTAGCTCGCATGAGTTTGTCGGAGTTGACCAGGGCGACACCGGTGTTTCGGTGTTCCTGTTCCATGGGAAGCCGGGTTCGGGTCCGGGCCCGCATCGGCATCCTTATGACGAGATCCAGTTCATCCGCGAAGGCCGGGGAGTTTGGACCGTAAGCGGCAAGAGCTTCGAGGGCAGCGCTGGAGACATATTTGTCATCAAGGCCGGCGAGATCCACAGCTTCAAGGCGGTTGGTGATTCACCGCTGGTACAACTCGACATTCACCTCAGTCCCCGCTTCATCCAAGAGAATCTATAGAAGAGAATCTTTAGAGAGTGGATTGCAATTTGGCTGGGCTTGCCGCCCTCGGCAAAACGCAAGCGCCTCTTTGTCAATTGGCGCTAAATCGCGTTGCACTCAATGATTCAAATGCGCTAGCCTTATCCTGCTCTCGCGATTCTCCCACCTCGTCTTTTCCTCACCCGTAAACTGGCAGCGTGCTGCAATGCCTGTGCAATCCGACGGGGTCGACTCTAAGGCCATACCATATATAGTGTTATATTGCTTGACCCCGCCCCGAATTCACCGTTACAGTAGCTTAAATTCGTGCCCGCCCTGCCCAGCCTGGGGTGTGGAAAGTCGACAGAAGGGACGACGCATGCATCGTTTCCACCGCAGGGGGAATCCGTCTGGTAAACAGGCGAGAATCCCCACTTCTCGCGCAAAAAGCGCGCTAGAAATGGGACACCCGATGTGTCAACTGCCCACTGATCACTGGCCACTGGTTCCAAGGAGTCCACGTTGCTCAAACTGAAGAAGCTTCAGATTCTCGGGTTCAAATCGTTCTGCGACCGCACCGAACTCAAGTTCCACGGGGACGGAGTGGCGGCCATCATCGGCCCCAACGGCTGCGGCAAGTCGAACATCGCCGACGCCATCTCGTGGGTGCTGGGCGAGCAGTCGGCCAAGACCTTGCGGGGCTCGCGCATGGAAGACGTCATCTTCGCCGGCACGCGCGACCGCAAGCCCACCGGCATGGCCGAAGTGGCGCTCACGCTGATCGATCCCGAACTCTACGGCGGCGCCGATGTCAACTCGCCCACCGAAATCGACATCCAGGACGACATGCCGGGCGCAGAAACCGAAGCGGGTGCCCCGTCCTTGTCGCGTTCGTTGCGACAGGGCGGGGATTCTGACCTCGACGAGCTCCACCTCACCGACGATTGGGACGAAGCCGCAATCCGCGCCCGCGCTGCTGACGACACTGCCCGCGCGGTTGAAGACGCGCAGCCCGGACGGATGGAAGAAGTCGAAGTTCCGCGCTCGAAGATCACTACCATCTCCGTCGCTTTCCCCGACGACGAACCGGTATTCGCCCTCCTCGCACACAACGTAACCGCAATCGATGCGGTCGCGGGCGCTCCGGCGTCGCCGCACGTGGTGCTCAAGATCCGCCGCCGCAAATTCAACCAGCAGCAGTTCCACCGCGCCGAGATCCACGTCACCCGCCGCCTGTTCCGATCCGGCGACAGCGAATATCTGCTGAATGGCAAACTCTGCCGCCTGCGCGACATTCAGGAATTGTTCATGGGCACGGGCCTCGGGCCTGAGTCCTACGCGCTGATTGAGCAGGGACGCATTGGCCAGATTCTCAGCAGCCGCCCCACCGACCGCCGCGCGATTCTCGAAGAAGCCGCCGGAATCACGAAGTTCAAGACCAAAAAGCGCCTCGCCGAAGCGCGTCTCGAAGACGCCAAGCTGAACCTAGCCCGCGTCAACGACATCTTCGACGAAGTCACGCGCCAGATGAATTCGCTGAAGCGCCAGGCCTCGAAGGCCGAGCGCTACGCTCGCCTGCGCGAGGAAATGCGCGCCAAGCTGCGCCTGGTGCTGGCCAGCAAGTTCGCCGCCATCGAGCTGGAAAGCGCCGAAATCGACTCCCAGCTCAACGCGCTGGCAGAAGAGATCCAGCACCGCAGCGAAGCGGTGCAGCAACTCGAATCGGAGCACGGCGAGCGCACGCAGCGCGGCTACGCCATCGAGACGGAACTGCGCGAAAACCGCGAGCGCATCAGTCAGATCGCGCTCGAAATCGATCGGGCCCATGCCCGCCGCCATCACAATGACGAGCGCTGCGCCGAGCTGGTCGTCCGCTCGGCGTCGCTGGACGCGGAATTGGCGCAGGCACGCGAACGTCTGACTCAGCTTGAGTCGGAGCGCGAATCGAACCGTCAGATTCTCGAATCGGCCGCTGCCGAGGTGGCTGCAGCGCAAAGCGATCTCGCCCTTTGCCAGCTGGAAGCCGCAGCCGCAGCCGCCAATCTCGCGGAAATCGAGCGCCAGCAGGAAGAATCGCGCGTCGCCGTCTTCGACACCGTTTCCGCTGCGTCTCGCCTGCGCAACCAACTCGCCCAGGCCGAAGAGCGTTTGGCTGGATCTGACCGTGACGCCCGCCGGCTCGATGCCGAAATAACCAACGCCAACATCCAGGTCGAAGCGTTCGGCGGCCAGCGCGGCCAGTTGGCGCTCGAGTTCGAGACCGTCTCCCAGCGCCTCCACGGCATCACCGAAGAGATCGCCCAGGTGCGCCGGTTGCTCGAAACCAAGAAACGTGAGGAGACTCACGCCAAGACCAATCTCGACGTGCTTCGCGCCGAATACGCGACGCTGCTGGGCAAGAAGAGCTCACTTGAGGCGGTCATCGCCGAGCACGGCTATTCCACCGAATCGGTCCGCCGTCTCTTTCAGTCGGGAGTCATGCAAAGCGGCCTCGCGCCCGTCGGCGTTCTAGCCGACTTCCTGGAGGTCGAGCCGAAATTCGAGCGGGTGGTGGAAGATTTTCTGCGCGATGAACTCAACTACATCGTCGTCAAGTCGTGGGACGCCGCCGACGAAGGCTTGCGCATGCTGCGCAGTGACGTTGACGGGCGCGCCACGTTCCTCGTTCATCCCGAGGACGCGCAAGCTAAGTTCTCCTTCGTGCTGGACGAGGCCGCGCATTGCGCTCCGCCTGCCGCACATATTCTCCCCTTGAAAAACACCATCCGCGTGCTGAATGGTTTCGGCAAATCGCTCGAGGTAATCCTGCCCAAGCTACGCGACGGCTACATCGTGCCCGAAGCCGATGTTGCGCGCAACCTGGCGCTCGAAAATCCCGAGGCATTCTTTCTCTCGCAGGGCGGCGAGTGCTTCCACAACGTGACCGTCACCGGCGGCAAACAGCGCTCCGAAGGCCCGCTCTCGATGAAGCGCGAGCTGCGTGAGGCGCTTCGCCAGCTCGAAGACCTCGAACACGCGCTGCGCGAGCAAGAGATGCGCGTGCTGACCCTGGGCCGCGAAATCAAGGATTTCACTTCCCTGCTCGATCGCCTCGACCGGGAACAGCGCGAAGCCGAACATCAGGCCATGACTTCCGGCCACCTGCTGCAGCAGCTCGATTCGGAAATGACCCGCGTGGGCGAACGGCTCAGCGTGGCTCAGTCCGAGTTGCAGCGGCTGGGCGCGGATCGCGCCGAACAGGAGCGTATCGTCCGCGCGCGCCAGGCTGAGATAGCTGTTGTGGAAGAGCAGCGTGCGCAGATCGAGCGGCTGATGGAGGCGGCACAGCAATCCCTGACCGCGCTCCGTCAGCGCCGCGAAGAGTCGGCGCAGACCACGTCGCAGCGCTCCGCCCGCGTTGCCACACTCGCAGAGCGTCACCGCTCGGCCGCCGCCGTGCTGCAGCGCATTGAATCGGTGTTTTTCGAAATGGAAGAGCGCATTCAGGCGCTAACCTCGCAAATCGAAAGCGCTGCCGCGGAAAAGGTGCAGCGCGAAAGCGAGAATCAGCAGCTGCAGGATCACGCGGCCGAGCTCGAGGCCGAGCGCAATGCAGCCCAGGCCCGTGAAGGCCTGCTGCAATTTGAGACGGAACAGCTCCGCGCCCGTCTCGCTGAAATCGACGAACTGCTGCGCAACAGCCGCCTGCTGCTCGACCAGGCGCGCGACCGCCGAGGCGAGTTGTCCGCGACCGCCGCCAAGCTGCAATCCGACGCGCAGTACATGTCGGAGACCTGCCTGAACGAACTCGGCATCGAGAGAGTGGCACTCATGAGCGATAGCACGCTGGTCACGCTCACGGGCGAGGAACTCGCGGCCGAGGACCAGCTCTACCGCGACATGCGCTCCAAACTTGAAGCCATGGGCCCGGTGAACATGATGGCGCTTGAAGAATACAAGGAAACGTCCGAGCGCCACGCCTTCCTCGAAACGCAACGGCAAGACCTGATCGCCTCGATTGAGAACACCACGGCCACGATTCGCGAGATCGATCAGATTTCGCGGCAGAAATTCGAAGAGGCATTCTCCAAGATCAACGAAAACTTCCAGGCCACGTTCAAGAAGTTGTTCGGCGGCGGACACGCCCTCATGAAGCTCACCGACGAGCTCAACAGCGCTGAGAGCGGCATCGACGTCGTGGCCTCGCCCCCGGGCAAACGCCTGCAGAACGTGCTCCTGCTCTCTGGCGGTGAAAAGGCCCTGACCGCGCTGGCTCTGCTGGTCGGCATCTTCCAGTACGCGCCCAGCCCCTTCTGCATTCTGGACGAGGTTGACGCCCCACTCGACGAAGCCAACATCGGCCGCTTCACCGACCTGGTGCGCGAGATGAGCGTGCAGACGCAGTTCGTGCTCATCACCCACAGCAAGAAGACCATGAGCATCGCGCCCGTGCTTTACGGCGTGACCATGCAGGAGCCCGGGGTTTCGAAGCTGGTTTCAGTGCGGTTCGGCGCGCAGGCGTGAGCGAGCAGTGGGATCGAGGCTGGCGCCGGCTCAAGATGCGATGCGGAGAGTTTTTCCCTGATATCCACTCCCATCCTCAGCTTTTCCACAACCCTGTCGACCCGAAACGCTTGTCCGGCCTGCGTTCTCGCCGATCCGGCCGGCTGTCAACCTGTTTGCGTTAAACGGGCGAATCCGGCAGTCGGCCCGCGTGATCAGAATCGTTGACATTTTTTTCTGACCAGCTAGAATACGCCTCGCTCGCCTGTAAAATCTGATCATGTCCCCCGAACTTCTCGACTCCGTTCTCCTACAAACTGACTTTCGCGATCTCCAACTTCACGCCAGCGGCAAGGTTCGCGACGTCTACTCTCTTAGTTCCGACCAGTTGCTGTTCGTCGCCACAGATCGCATCTCGGCGTTCGACTACGTGCTGGCCACCGGCATCCCGCACAAGGGACGCGTGCTCACCCAGCTTTCCCTGTTCTGGTTCGATTTCCTGGCTGACATCGTCCCCAACCACCTGATCACCGCCGATGTCGACCAATACCCGGCGGCCGTGCGCAACTATGCCGACCAACTGCGCGGCCGCTCCATGCTGGTGCAGCGCGCCGAGATGTTTCCGGTCGAATGCGTGGTGCGCGGGTACATTTCCGGCTCCGCGTGGAAGGAATACAAAGCGACGGGCGAGGTCTCCGGCATCAGCCTTCCCGCGGGACTAAAGGAATCCGACGCGTTTCCCGAGCCCATCTTCACCCCTTCGACCAAAGCCACGACGGGCCACGACGAGAACATTTCTTTCGATCAGATGTGCGACATCGTCGGCGTCGAGACCGCCAGCCATCTCCGCGATCTCACGCTGCGCGTGTACAAGAAGGCCGCAGCCTATGCCCGCCAGCGCGGCATCATCATCGCCGACACCAAGTTCGAGTTTGGACGCACCGCCAAGGGCGTCACCCTGGCCGATGAAGTCTTGACTCCCGATTCGTCCCGCTTCTGGCCCGCCGACAAGTACGCTCCGGGCCGGGCGCAGGATTCGTACGATAAGCAGTATGTGCGCGACTACCTCGAGCAGATTCGCTGGAACAAGCAGCCGCCCGCGCCCGCACTTCCGCCGGACGTGGCTCGCCGCACCAGCGAAAAGTATCTCGAGGCGTATTTTCAACTGACCGGACGCAGACTGGATGTCTGACCCGGCGTCTGGTACTATCTCCACCCGCAGGTGTTCAACATGAGCCCGGCGGATTGGATGATATGTGCATTGGTGCTCGTGAACGTGGTCGCCGCGGCCATACAGGGCTTCTTTGCTGAAGCCCTCACCATGGCAGGACTGGTCGTCGGCTATCTCGTGGCCGCCTGGCAATACCGCCGCGTGGCCGAATGGCTGGAATCGTTTTTGAAGAACCCGTGGTTAGCTGAGATTCTCGGCTTTCTGATGGTTTTTTTTGCCATCGTGCTGATTTTTGGCATTGCCGCCAGGATTGCACGTTGGATCATGAAACATGCCGGGCTCAGCGGTTTTGACCGTTTCCTTGGCGGACTTTTGGGGCTGCTGAAGGGCGGACTGATGGTGGCAGTGATCCTGATGGGAATGACGGCGTTCACGCCCACTTCGAAGCTTCTGGCCAACTCGCAGCTGGCGCCTTACTTCCTGGTGGTCGGGCGGGCGGCCATCTGGCTGGCGCCTCCGGAGTTACGCGCGCGCTTCTATCAGGGTCTGGATCTGCTCCATCAAGCTCCGCAGAAGTTGACCGGCGCCCCATCTTCCCCGCCGAAGTAGGCCCGCGACGTAGGCGCAGTGCAGTGCAAAATTCATTCAGAGAGATTCAACCGTGAAAGATCAATTGGAAGCACTCGTCCTGCAGATGTATAAGAGCAACATCCTGTACGCCGAAGGCGTGCGTGAATTCAAAAAGCGCTTCATCCTGACCGTGCTCCAGGAAAACAAAGGCAACCAGTGCCGCGCCGCCCGCGAGCTGGGCATGCACCGCAACACTCTCAGCCGCACCATCAACGAGTTGAAGATCGATGTGCGCCAGCTGCGCGACGGCGGCAAGCGCCCGCCCCGCAGCGCCCGCCCGGTGACCATGGAAAAGAAAGTCGTGCGGTAAACAAAATCTCCACTTCTGTCATCCTGAGCGGAGAGCACGCTTACGCGAAAGCGGGAGCGTCGTCGTAGTCGTAGGACCCCTACCGGCCCGGCGCTTGAAGCCACGAAGGGCATCTCGGCCTTGACAGCCGGGTCGATCCGCCAACAAAAAGGGCAGCCCTCTCGGGCTGCCTTCTTCTTGAAACCGCTCCAGGAAACTACTGCGAGGCCGGCTTATGATGCACTGGCAGCTTCTTCGCGGGAGTCGCTCCTGGCTTGGTCAGCAATCGTCCTTTTTCCATGACCATCATGAAAGGATTCGGTGTGTACGAAGCTGGCTCGCCCTGAAAATCGAAACTGGCTCCGTCTTTCGGAATCTTGCTCGCGGGAATCTTGTCTTCAAACTTCAGCGTAATGTCCGCTTTCTTGGCGTCAATGTCGTCCGCACTGCCCGCGATCATAAACGTATCCGGTTCGGTGCTGATGATCGTTCCGTTCATCTGCACGGCTTTGCCCTTGATGGCGTTCCATACCGTGTCCTGATCGGCCTGCGTGCCGTTGGTCAGCACGAACTCCCAGGTGGCGAAGTCCATCTTGTCGGGAGTAGTCTCCTGCACCATCTTGTGCGCCTGGTCGGCGGGAGTCGGGGCCGGCGGAACGGGAACCTGGGGCCCGTTCGCTTTGGCCGCAGCAAAAAATTCCGGCCAGCCGTCGTCTCCGGCATGGAACTTCCGGTATTGCCCGGCCGCGTATTTCTCGATCTGCGGCTCAGCCGCGGGCGGCGCCACTGCTGCCGCGCGCGAGGCGAACCAGATGCCGTTCTGATAGTCGGGGGGCGTTTGCCCAAGGTAGGCCAGAGCCAGCGGGTAGACCACGCTGAAATCAGTTGGATTGGCGTCCACAGCAGGCTTCAGGTGCTGGATCGCACAAGCGTAATCCTTGTCCTGCAGGCAGGAAATTCCGATCGCCGAATGGAAAATCGCCGTCATCTGGTCCTTCATCTTGACGATGTCCGGGTCGGTCGCCTTGGGCAGACAATCGAGCCCCTGCTCGCCGTACTTCCTGCCGTCTTTCAGTAGCTGCGCCGCACTGGGATCGCCGCCCTGGGCCATGACGCGATCGAAGTAAGCCAGCAAGGCCAGGCCGCGCACGTTACATGTGTCGGAAGCAACCAGCTTTTGCGCCGTCTCCATCGTCTTCTTCGCGTTCCCCGTCGCCTGATACGTGCCCATCAGCACTTCCAGCGCCGTGTTCTTCATCACGCTGTTGGGATACTGCGTCAGAAAAGCTTCCAGACCGCTGATCTTCGCATTTTTGTCTTGCTGCCCGATGGCCGCCACGTAGGCGTTGTACTCGGCCGGATCCTTGATCACAGGCGCCTGTGCTTGCGACGCGGCCGGTTGCCCCTGTGCCGCCGGTGCAGCTGGCTGCTGTCCCTGAGCTGGCTGTGCCCCAGTCTGTGCCCCGGCTACCACTGCAAACCCAAGCACAACCGGCAGCAGAATCTTTTTCATCAGTATGGCTCCTTGAACCGTCGGGAAATGAACCGTCGGGAAATGGCTTTTTGGGAAATCGTGTTCTCTAACTGTGCAGCAACTGCATTCCGCCCGGACCGCTTTGCGTTCGGATCCTGCTCTGGAATGCCTGACATCCTGGCAGGGCCCCGGGACAAGGGGAACCGGTTGGAACGCAAAGACAGCTGACCCTTTTTCCCGGTTGGCCGGATTATAAGTACCTCGACTCCCGAAGGCAAGCTACTTCCCAATCACCCTCCCTTTTATTGTTAAGATGCCCCTAGCGGTTCTGCTGGATGTTCTCTCCTGCTGTCTCTGAGCACGAACCGACTTTCGGGAGAGCCTCGAATCTATGGACACCGGTCAACCTCTCGCCGGGCAAGTTGCAGTCGTCACGGGAGCCGGGCGCGGCATCGGCGCGGCTATTGCCCGCAAATTAGCCGCACTGGGCGCCACCGCCGTTCTCTGCGGGCGCACGCAATCCACGCTTGACGCCACCGCGCGCTCCATCCTGGATGCCGGTGGCAAAACCGAGGTCGTCCCCTGCGACGTGACCATCCTGCATCAACTGGAATACGCCGCCACACGCATCGAAAGCACCTTCGGACGGGTCGACATTCTGGTCAACAACGCGGGCATCGGCGGCTTCAAGGACCCGCTGCACACTCTGCTGCCCGACGATTGGGACCGCATCCTCAACACCAATCTGCGCGGCGTCTACTACGCCATTCGCGCCTTCGCCCCCCTCATGATTCGCGCCTATTCCGGGCACATCATCAACATCTCGTCGCTGGCTGGGAAGAACGCGCTTCCCAACGGCGCCGCCTACGCTGCCTCCAAGTGGGGCTTGAACGGATTGACTTACTCCGTAGCCGAAGAGCTGCGCGGCCACAACGTTCGCGTGTCGCTGATCTGCCCCGGTTCCACCGAGACCGAACTCAGCCCCCATGCCGGCAAGGATCCCAACAAAATGCTCCAGCCCGACGATATCGCCCACGCCGTCGCCATGCTGGTGACGCAAGCTCCCCGCTCGTTTGTCAGTGAGATTCTGATCAGGCCAACCCAGAAGCCGTAGAAATTGTTGAATTTTGATTGTTGATTTTTAAATGAAAAACCGGACCTGCGAGCTGGGTATCGTCGTTCAACAATCAAGAATCAACAATCAACAATGCTCTTCTATTTTTTAAACAGATTCTCAAATGCCGCCCGCGCATCGTTCGGCCGCAAGCTTGCCGGCGTCGAAGTCTCCTTCTCGCGCGTCACCCGCATCTCATAGGATGGGCACTCATTCCGCTCGTCCTTCTTCGCCACCCGCACAGTAACCGGCTGCATGCACTCGAAGCGGCTCCCCGGATCGAAATACATGCATTGCTTGCAGGAATGCAGCTCAAACCCGCACTTCGGACACTTCCCGTCGGCAGTCATCCCCGCCAGCACGTTGCCGCACTGCGCGCACCGCGACACGGCCCGCGTGCCCGGCAAATTCACCGGCTTCGGCCCCAGCGCGTGGTCCCACTTCGGCGGACCGCTGGTGCGCTCCGGCGGCGCCTTGCGCGGTGCCTCCTTCCGCGAATCCTTGTCTTTCGATTCGTGGTCGCGATCCTGATATCCATGTTGCCGATATTTCGCCACCCTACCCTCCCCCAAGCACGCGGCCCGTATTGTCCACCCAGTTTGCCCTTCCCGGCAAGCGTGTTCCGTACTCAGTACCCAGTACTCAGTACTCAGTACTCGGTACTCGGTACTCGGTGCTCGGCGCTCAGTACCCAACCCCCGGCACAAATGAGTTCTGTGTCTGGGTACTGAGTACTGGGTACTGGATACTGAGTACTACAATTGACGTCATGATCCACGAGATCCTCCCCGTCGGCCCCTTGCAATGCAATTGCTCGGTGATCGGCGACGAAACGACCCACGAGGCCATGGTCATCGACCCCGGCGACGATATTGAGGATGTTCTCGCGCTGATCCGCAAGCACAACCTGCAGGTCAAGCAGATCGTCATCACCCACGCCCATATCGACCACGTCGGCGGAGCCATGAAGCTCCGCGCCGACACCGGTGCACCCATTCTGCTCAACCAGAACGACTACGCCCTGCTCAAGATGCTCGACATCCAGGCTGGCTGGATCGGCGTTGCTCCTCCGGGCAAAGTCGAAATTGACCGCAGCGTCACCACCGGAGAAACCGTCGCTGCAGGAGGCCACACCGCCAATATCCTGCACACTCCGGGCCACACCGAAGGCAGCATCTGCCTCTACTTCCCCGCCGAGCAGAAACTGATTGCGGGCGACACTCTGTTCGCCGGTTCCATCGGCCGCACCGACCTTCCCGGCGGCTCCATGCAGAAGATCATGCGCTCGCTGCACGACACCGTGCTGACGCTGCCGGATGAAACGGTAGTCATCCCCGGCCACGGCCCTCTGACCACGATTGGCCAAGAGCGCGAGAGCAATCCGTTTCTCATCAAAGAGTAACAAGGAGGGCGAGTTTCCCTGACTTTTTGCGTGCCTTCGTGTCCTTTGTGGTGAAATCAGGACCCTACCCACCGTCACGAATCACAGCCCCCGCGGCCCGAATGGGTGTACTATGTAGCTGCAATTTTTTAGCCCGAAACGCCCATCGGGCGGGAGTGGACCCCCTGCTCCCCACTCGAAGGAGATCAACATGAAACTCCACATATTCCTGGCGCCGCTGGTTAGCCTCGCGCTGGCCATTCCGGTTTGCCCGCAAAGCAGCTCCGCAGCCAACTCTTCCACCGCATCGGCTCAGGCATCTTCGTCCCAAAGCGCATCCGATCTGGAGCCGCTACCGCCCCACCAGGCCGCCAACTTCTGGGACGGCGACGATCCCAACCTGGTCAGCCTCGTCACCCACCCCTTTGCCAGTAAGAAGTACGTGCAGCGGATGGTTCGTCCCATCAAGGATCGCCTAAGCGAACTGGATGAGCTGACCACGGCCAACAGAGACGCCATCAAAGACGTCGACGCCCGCGCCCAGCACGGTTTGCAGCTTGCGTCGGAGAAGTCCACGCTGGCCGATACGCACGCCACCGATGCCGCGACTCGCGCGCAGCAGGCGCAGACGGCCGCGAGCAGTGCCTCGACCCGCGTTTCCACAGCGGAAAATATGGTTGGCAGCCTCGACCGCTACAAGAGCGGCGCGCAGACCGAAATTCGCTTCCGCCCCGGCCAGACGGGTCTGAGCAAGCAGGCCAAAGATGCGCTCGACCAAATGGCCGGCGGGCTGAAGGACCAGCACAACTTCATCATCGAGGTCCAGGGCTTCGCCTCCGGCCACGGCCAGGCCGCCATCGCCAGTTCGCAGAAGATGGCTGACTCGGTCGTGCGTTATCTCGTCCTCACGCACCAGATCCCGGTCTACCGCATTTACGTGTTGAGCATGGGAAACGCCCCGCTGGAAGGAAACATGGCGAAGCACATCAGCGGCGGCCGTGTCGAAGTCAACTTGCTAAAGAACGACGTGGTGACGTCGGCGCAACGCTGATCGGTTTCCGCACAAGCGGGCGAGCTCTCACGGGCTCGCTCGCGTCTGCCCTTCAGCGCATATCATCGAACGCTCAATTCCAGCCGCTCAAGCCACCAGCCGCGCTCCCGCCAGGTGATCCAACACCGGCCCCAGCGTTAGCGCGGGAAAGAAACTCAAGCCGCAAACAATGAGCGCGGTAGCCAGCAGCAGGATGCCGAAGATGAAGCTATCCGTGCGAATCGTCCCTTCGCCGCCAAAGCGCCGGGGCTGGGCCGCGAAGTGTCCCGCCAGCGCCAATGCCGGAATCGCCAGACCGAAGCGGCCCACCATCATGGCCAAGCTGGTGGTTAGGTTATAGAAGGGTGTATTCGCATTCAGCCCGGCAAAGCTCTGCCCATTGTTGGCCGTGCACGACGCGAATGCGACCATGATCTCCGTCAGGCCGTGCGCCCCCGTGTTGGTGGTGAGGCCCGCCAGTCCGGCCCTGGTCGCGACCGCGACCGCAGTGAGCGGGAGAATCGCCAGGGGAACCGCCAGGATGTAGAGCGTTAGCATCTTGGATTCTTCCGGCCCGATTGTCTTTCCCAGGTACTCCGGAGTGCGTCCCACCATCAGTCCCGCCAGCAGCAGGCTCAGCAGCGCGATCAAAATGATGCTGTAAAGTCCGCTGCCCAGCCCGCCATACACGATCTCCCCCAGCAGCATGTTCACCAACGGCACCGCCCCGCCCAGCGCCGTGTAACTGTCGTGCATGGAGTTGTAGGATCCCGTAGCTCCATTGGAAGTGACTGCAGCAGTAAGCACCGACTGGGCGATGCCAAACCGCGTCTCCTTACCTTCCATGTTTCCGCCCGGCTGATTCGCGGTCGCATTCGTCCGCACTTGACCGTGCTGCGCGAGGACGGGATTCCCTCTCTGCTCATTCCAAGCACACGTTAGCAACCCGGCGACAAACAATGTAGTCATCACCGCATAGAGCATCCATCCTTGTCGCGGATTGCCGATCATTCGCCCAAATGTATTGGTGAACGCCGCCGGGAGCATCGCAATCGCCAGCAGGCCAATCAGGTTCGCCAGCGCCGTCGGATTCTCATACGGATGAGCCCCGTTCGCGTTGAAGAATCCGCCGCCATTGGTGCCCAGGTTCTTGATGATTTCCAGCGCAGCGACCGGTCCTTGGGCAATCGTCTGACTCGCCCCTTCCACCGTCTTGGCCCGGGTGTAGGAGTGAAAATTCATGGGCACGCCCTGCCCGACCAGGACCACAGCGCCCATCAGAGCCAGCGGCAACAGCACCCAGAGCAGCGCGCGCACCAGATCGACCCAGAAGTTGCCCAGTTGCCGCGTCCTCTGTCGAACAAATCCACGGATGAACGCCACCCCGACGGCCAGTCCGGCCGCTCCCGCCAGAAAATTCTGAGCGGTCAGCCCAACCATTTGCGTGAAGTAGCTCATGGTCGTCTCCCCGCTGCAGGCCTGCCAGGTGGTGGTGGTGGCAAAGCTGACGGCGGTGTTCATCGCCAGATCGGGCGTCAGCGGCGTGGTTTGGTACGCGGGGTAGAACCAGGGCAAAAACCGCTGCAGGCGCAGGATGGCATACAGAACGACGATGCCGCTGAAACCGAGGAGCACGAACGAGACTGCATACTGCTTCCAGTCCATCTCGGCGTGCTCGTCAACACGTGCAACGCGATAGAGCAGACGTTCGATGGGCCGCACCACCGGGTCGAGAAACGTTCTCTCTCCCTGAAATACTCGCGCCATGTAGCCCCCCAGGGGCTTGACCGACAGAGTCAGCAGCAACAAAAAGACGCCGTACTGGATCAGTGCGGGCAGTGTCATAAGGGGTCGGGAAGCGGCAAGGAGGCAGACTGTGAATGATCAAAACTTGAATGATTCTGGCGTGTGGGCGGGGCGGGGTCGCGGGCAGGGTCACCTTCGTCGAGAAAAACGTCGTGCGGTGGTCTTCCCTTGAGCGGTCTTCGCTTAACAAATCGTGGTTTAACCAATCGTGGTCGCAACGGCGCGAGCACTCCTTGCCGGTACCTTACACCCACTTGGATAGAGGGAACAAGCTGGCTGGCGGCGCCGGCTCACGCCGCCCGTGAAATGGAGATGTCGACTTCCCGGGTCTCGGAAATCGGCAGTGGGTCTGTTTCCGAACGCAGATGCGCCAGATAGCAGATTCCGGTCTTTTTATACTCTCCCATCATTGCAACCAGGAAGCGAACATAGAATGCGACGGCACCGCTGCACAGCGTCGTCATCACCGTCACTGCAATCATTCCAGCCCTCTGGATCCCGATAGCGCCGGGACGAACCGGGAATCGATTTCTCAGATGATTGGAAACGGCCGGACCTAAATTTCGAATAAATGATGCATAAATTGTTCGTAAAGACCGTTCTGCTGAAGCGCGGACTGAATCACCGCGGGACTACAAATCAGCTGACAGCACCCTGCCAATTCCCTCCCCGAACTCCTTCGCCGGAGTGATCAGGCTCAATACGAGATACCCGTCGTTGGGAAAATCATAAAAATGTCCGGGATGCACCAGAACCGACTTCTTTCGCACCAATTCCACAGCCAACTCTTCATCTGACCGCGTGACGGGGACCCGCAACACCGCATTCCATCCTCCTTCGACGCTCAACCGCTGGCAAGCCTTTTGCCCGGCCAGCTGTCGATCGAGTTCCGCCAGGTTCGTGTGCACCCGCTCCATCAGCTGGCGCTGAATGTCTTTTCTCTGCTCGAGCATCGCCGCTGCTGCCCATTGCACAGGCGCATTCATCGAGAGGTAAGTATCGGCAATCACCTCCAGCCGCGCCATCGCGGCCGCAGCTTGATCCTCCGGCCCGCTCGTGACCACCCACGCCACCTTCATCTGCGGCAGCGCCGAGATCTTCGACAGCCCGCTCAGCGTAAACGTCAATATCTCGTGATTGCTCACGAAACTCGCGCGCCGCAAAGACCACGTAGGGGCGGACGCATTCGTCCGACCGGGTGTTAGCCCCAGGGTTTCGCGTTGTTCAAGCGATGAAGCTGTCGAGCTTCGCTCGACTGGACGGACGAATGCGTCCGTCCCTACACGCGCATCCAGCGCATAATCCAGAAACACTTCATCCGCAATCAGCGCCAGGCCGCGCTCGCGGCAAAACGCATTCAGTTGCTCCACTTCCCCCGCGTGTACGTACGAGCCCGTCGGATTGTTCGGGTGCACCACCACCACTCCGCGCGTCCGCGCCGTCACTGCCTTCTCCAGCGAAGGAAAATCCATCTGCCACCCGTGGTCATAAATCAGCGGATACGGCGCCAGCCGCACATCCTGCAACTCCGCCAAAAACTCAAACAACGGATAGCTCGGCTTCGGCACCAGCAACTCATCGCCGGCATTGCACAGCAGCCGGAAGATGAACGAATACGCCTCGCTCGTGCTCGTGGTCAGAACGATGCGCTCCGCGTCGAGCTCGTCAACGCGATGCTCGTCGCGGTAGTAGCGCGCCACCGCCTCCCGGGCCGCCAGCAATCCCTTCGCCTGCGGATCATAGTCCAGCGCCCGCGGCGAACTCAGCCCGCCCAGAATCGCCCGCTCGTCATACTGCAATCCCACGCGCGTCGGATTCGACACGGTCAAATCGAGAATCTTCGCGTCGCCCGCCCGCGCCTGTTCGAGCGCCTGCGTCAGCCGGTTCGGCGCCAGCTTCCAATTGGTACGGTCAGAAAACATCATTGGGATTGTATGAGATGGATGGATCTTCGGCGGGATAGATCTTCAGACGGATAGATCTTCGGACGGGCGCCTGCGAACTAAAAAGCCGCCCCCGGCGGGACGGCGGAAAATCATTGCGATGCCATCAAGACCACTTCCAAGCCGGTCTCACTCGGACAAAGCCGTTCTCTCTAGTCGTGGCCAGTCCCGAATTGTCACCGCCGGGCAAACCAGCTGCTTGCCCGCAGGACGCAACAACTGACGCAGCGTCTGCACGCCATAAAACAGGCCCGACCCGCTGTTGGCCGCAACAATCAGGTGCGTCTTGTCGGAGAACAACAGATAGCCCTGCTCTCCCACCACCTGGTCGGCCCGGAGGCCCTTGCGCGCCAGAAAGCGCCGTACCCGCGCATCCTGCAGCCGGGCCAGCACGATCGCACCGCCTTCCGCTTTGCCCGCGGCTTTCATGCCGAGAATGTTCAGCTGCAGCCCCGACTCGTCCGCCACCGTCTCGGCCAGCGTCTCAGCCGCAATCCGGTCTTCCTCCTGATGGCCGAGCTGCACAAAAATCCTGGTCCGCGGGCCTACACGAAACCCGCCCGCCGAGTGCAGTTGCACTTCTTGCGGCAGAGGGACCAAACGCAGTTGGTCGGCTTGCGAGGTTTGCTCCGGCATCGCCTGCGCCAGCAGGCCAAGCATCAACCCGGCAAGAACAACGGAGATAACGCTACGTTTGTTCATTCGCACCCGTTCGACCAAGATTGTACCGGATTCCTAATTGTAATGGCAGCGGGCAACCTTTTGTCTCAACTCTGTCAACACCCCTAGATAACTGCAAGAGGCGTCTGGATTTATAGTCTATGCCGTCCCGCATCCGTGAGGTGTGCCGGGCCTCCACTGCCCACGTTTTTTCTTCCCCACACGTGGAAACTGTTTCGTCTAAGGGATCGCGGATTTCCCTTGCTTCGCGCGCAGTCGCCGCGTCGAGGGCTTATATAATCGCTCTCACCATGCAAGCTCTCCTCCGCAATCTTCGTTTCGCTCTGCGGCTGCTCTTCAAGAATCCCGGCTTCACGGCGGTGACGATTCTTACTCTCGCTCTGGGTATCGGCGCCAACACCGCCATCTTCACCGTGACCAGCGCGCTGCTGCTGCGCCCTTTCCCCTACCGCGACCCGCAGCAACTGGTGGGCATCACTCCCCGCGACCACAACGGAGATCGCCCCAGCACGCTCATCCGCTACGAATTAGTGCGCGACGCCGGCCAGTCATTTCAGTCGGTTGCGGTTTGGGCAAATGACAATCTCAACCTCACGGGTTCCGGCGAGCCCATTCAGGTGCCGATCGCGCGCGTTTCGCCCAGCTTCTTCTCGATGCTGGGAGTAAGGCCGCAGCTGGGCCGCATCTTCACGGAAGAAGAAGGCCGTCCCGAAGGCAAGCCCGTGGTAATGCTCACCGATTCCGTTTGGCGCAACCGCTTCCACGCTGACCGCAACATCGTCGACCAGACACTCACCCTCGACGGCATCCCGCAGACCATCGTCGGCGTGCTCCCCGCCAACGTCGACTTCCCTTTCGTCGGCCAGGCTGACGTCTGGACGCCGCGCTACTTCGAGTTCTCGCTCATGAGCCCGCAGCGCCTGCGCCTGGGCGTGGGCTATCTCGCCGTCATCGCCCGCCTGCGCCCCGAAAAAACCTTGCAGCAAGCGAACGCCGAGCTCGCCTTGCTGAACCAACGCTATCGCGAGCAGAATCCCAGCGCGCCCGACTCCGATCCCGCCATGAAGATGGTTGCCGACCCGATTCGCGATCTTGTCGTGGGCGACGTTCGCGGCAAAGTGCTGATGCTGTCCGCCGCCGTCGGTCTCGTGCTGCTGATCGCCTGCGCCAACGTGGCCAGCCTCTTGCTCTCGCGCGCTCTCGCCCGCAAGCGGGAAATTGCCGTGCGCACCGCTCTTGGCGCCAGCCGCGCCACGCTGGTGTGGCAACTGCTCACCGAGAGCATGCTGCTGGCGCTCGTGGCCGGCATGTTGGGCATTGGCCTGAGCTGGATCGCGACCCGCGCCTTACTTGCCTGGGGCGCGAGCCAGCTTCCGGAAGGCGTCCCGATCGGCATGGATCTGCGTGTGCTCCTGTTCACGCTGCTCATCTCCGTTCTCGCCGGAATCATCTTTGGAACGATCCCCGCGCTTCAACTTGCGCGCTCTGACCCGAATTCTTCTCTTCGCGATGAAGGCCGGGGCCTCTCTGTCGGCCACACCCATGCGCGAATGAAGAATCTCCTGGTCGTGACCCAGGTCGCGCTTTCCCTGCTTCTGGTCATCGGCTCGGGATTGTTGCTGCGCAGCTTCATGCGCCTGCTCCGTGTCGACCCGGGCTTCGATTCCGAGAATGTGCTCACCATGAACGTCTCGCTGCCTTCGGTGAAGTATTCGAAGCCCGAGCAGCAGACCGCCTTCTTTGACGAAGTATTGCGGCGCGTTTCGGCCCTGCCTGGCGTGCGCAGCACTGCGACTTCGGCGACCTTGCCGCTGCACTTTATCCGTATCGCTCCTGTGCTGCCCGAAGGCCAGCCCAACGTGCCACTATCGCAGCGCCCCGTCGTCGACGTTGAGGCCGTAAGCCCACAATGGTTCCAGACGCTGCGCGTGCCCCTGCGCAGTGGCCGTGACTTCACCGCTGCCGACAATGCCCAGGCGCCCAAGGTGGTGGTGGTGAATGAAACTTTTGTTCGCCAGTTCTGGCCGAACGACAATCCTATCGGCAAGCACATGATCGTGGGCCGCTGGCCCGATCCGGCCGAGGTGGTCGGTATAGCCGCCGACATCAAGAACAAGGGCCTGGAGCCTGACCCGCAACCGCAGATCTATCTTCCCTTCCCGCAGCTTCCCTGGGGCAACATGAATCTGCTCATTCGCACCGCCGTCGCCCCACGGAGTGTCGTCTCGGCCGTGCGTGCGCAAATCCATGCTGTCGATGCGGACCAACCGGTCATGAAAATTCAGACTGTCAACGACCTGATGGACAGCTCGCGCTCCGAGCCGCGCTTCACTATGCTATTGCTCACAGTGTTCTCGGCGACCGCTCTGGTGCTCGCGGTGATTGGCATCTACGGGGTGTTGTCTTACTCGGTGGCGCAGCGCCGCCAGGAATTTGGCATCCGTCTGGCGCTCGGAGCCGAGCGCGAGGATATCCTGCGTTTAGTGGTCCGCCATGGACTCATGCTGGCGATTGCGGGGATAGTTCTGGGCCTGACGGCGGCACTGTTCCTCACCAGGCTGATGGCGACCATGTTGTACAAAGTCGGGTCGCGCGACCTGGCCACGTTCCTTCTTACGCCTTTGCTGTTTGTCGCGATCGCCCTGCTGGCCAGCTATCTCCCCGCCCGCCGTGCGACCAAGGTAAATCCCATCGAAGCGCTGCGCTAAAAAGACTCATGTAGGGACAGCCGCCCTCGGCTGTCCGGTCGAGCGAAGCTCGACTGCTTCTGGTCGAACGCGCCATTACTTGAACGCTTCCTTATTCACCACATACGGCATCTTGGTAACATCCCCGCCGTAGTTTCCCTCAATCACGTCAATCAACCCCTGCGCGCAGCGCCCCGCCATACCCTTCTCGGGATCGGTCGACAACCGCGTGATCCGTGCCGCGCTGGCAAAGTGCGGCATCAAGCGACAGCGGTCGGCAATCGCCGGATCGCGCAGCGGAGAGTCCGCCGGCAGCGGCTCGGTTTCATACACGTCGAGCGCCGCTCCGGCAATCCAGTTCTCGCGCAGCGCCCGCGCCAGCGCCGCTTCTTCCACCACCGGCCCCCGCGAAGTATTCACCAGATAGGCGGTCGCCTTCATCAGGCTCAGGTTCTTCTCGTTGAACAGATGGTACGTTGGCGTTGTGCTTTCGCCCTCGCGCAGCAGCGGCACGTGCACGCTGACGAAGTCGGCTTCGCGCAGCGCCTGTTCAAACGGTACGTACTTGATCCATGTTTTCTGCTTCACCAGTCCGCGCGCATAGCGCAGTTCATGAATCTCCTGGATGGTCTTCACGAATGCCTGATTCTCATACGCCGGGTCATAGCACAACACATTCATATCGAACCCGACCGACTTCTTGATGAACGCCAGCCCGATGCGTCCCGTTCCAATGACCGCGACCGTCTTCCCCGTGACTTCGTCGCCCAAAAACGGCAAGTACGGGTGCCAGTATCCCCACTGGTTCTCCCGCGTCAGGTGCTCCGCCGTCCACATCTTCCGCGCCAGCGCCCCCAGCATAAAAAAGGCAAACTCCGCCGTCGCTTCGGTCAGCACATCAGCCGTATGCGTGAATGGAATCTTGTACCGGTTGGCGTCGGCCCGGTTGATGTTGTCGAATCCCACTGCGATCTGAGCAACGACTTTCAGTTCGCCCTTGCCCGCCTCGAACACCTCGGCGTCGATCGCATCGCGCAGCGTTGTGATCAGCCCGTCGATGCCCGACTTCGCTTTTTCGACAATCAGACTCTTGGGCGGCGCTTCCGGATGGGGATACACTTCCACCTCGTATCCCCGCTTGCGCAGCAGATCAATCGCCTCTCCAATGTCGCAGGTGGCAAACACCCGAACTTTCTTGTCCATAGTTCGTTGGGAAGATTCTGTCAGAATAGTTCACGCAGCACAGACACATGCGCCGCGCGAACTCTCGAAAGTATCATACGTTGGCCGGCGCTGGTTGTCGGCCATGGGGTTGCCGGATTAAGGTGTAACTTCGATCACCGAGCGATAGGCCTCTGCCGGATTCGTGCCGCCTTCAGCTAATTTTCAGGCTCCCAGAACATACTCGTGGGTGCAAGTGCGAGGAGGAGCGGCCTCTCCTTCCCCCGTACCGATCAGGCCGCTCCCTCCTCTAAATACATTCCCCGAAGGAAACCACTCATGCTCAGATTCACCATAGTCGCCGTTCTCGCCATCGCCGCAACCTGCCTGGCGCAGGAGCAGGAAAAGAAAATCCCACGCGCCGACTTGCCTGCCGCAGTGGAAAGAACCGTAGCCATCCAGAGCCAGGGCGCGACCATCAAGGGATTTTCCCAGGAGAAGGAAAACGGCCAGACCATCTACGAAGCCGAAATGACCGTCGATGGCCGCAGCAAAGACGTCTCGATCGACACTACTGGCGCCGTCGTTGAAGTCGAACAGCAGGTAGCCCTCGATTCTCTTCCCGCCGCCGTGAAAGACGGCCTTCAGGCCAGAGCGGGCAAAGGAAAAATCGTGAAAGTGGAATCCCTTACCAAGCACGGCAAACTGGTGGCTTACGAAGCTAAGGTGCAGCACGACGGCAAGAAGTCGGAGATTCAGGTCGGGCCCGACGGCAAGCCTTTGGACCACGAGGAGTAGGTATTGGCGAAATGGGGTCCCCTTCTTTTGGATTTCCGCGGTGCTACAATCCCTGTGAGTAACACCGGCAACCGAAAGGAGGTTCCTGTGTCCCGACTCGCACTGGTTCTTCCCGCACTCTTTCTCTTGACGCGCGCCCTCCCGGCGCAGCAAAGCTCAACCCCCACAACCCCAAAAAGTCCTTCCTACGAAGCCATCCCCGTGGACGCGGCGAAGGCGCCTAATCCGGTCAAGTCCACGCCCGAATCCCTCGCCCGCGCCAAGAAGTGGTGGACGCTGGATTGCGCCATGTGCCACGGCGCCAACGGCGACGGCAAAGGCGAAACGGCGCACGACATGAAACTTTCCATCGCCGACTTCACCGATCCAAATACCCTGAAGGACCGCACCGACGGCGAGATTTTTTACATCATCAAGAATGGCCACCAGGACATGCCGCCCGAAGGTCCGCGCGTCAAGACTGAAGAGAATTGGGACCTGGTGAACTACGTCCGCTCGCTGGCCAAGAAAAAGGACGCCGATCAGAAACCGCAGCAGTAACGCTGTTGAGGACCGCGGAAACTGAAACCGCGTGGCAGGTTTCGAATCGGAACCGGGTAACGAACCGCCATTTGCGGAGCCCCGAAGGGGCGGAATTCATTAGCCCGGAGCCTGCCCTGAGCTTGCCGAAGGGGCGTGAGCCCCGGGTGGGCTTTGCAAAAACGCCTACGAGTGCCGCAGGCACGGCACCGATTTTAGGCTCACAGGCTCGGGCATTCTGACAACATCCGCGCGCCGCAAGGGGACTCGCGCAACTTACACTGCCCTCCGGAACCTCGGCGTTGCCGATTCGTCCTCACCGGAACCCAGCAACCCCACCACGCCGCGCAGATTTTCCCACGCCGCCTGATTCAGCGTCGGCTCCGCGCTCACCAGATCGCGAATCATCTCCCACGCCGCCATGTTGAGCGCGCCCTCCGGCGGCATCCCCATGGCCAGCGACACCGCGCACTGCGGGCAAAAGCAAATCCTTTGCGCCGACGATTTTTGCCGCGGCTTCACCCCCACGGTCTGGGCGAACATGTAGACCGCGACCGACTTGTGTCCAACTTCAATCTCGCGCCGACAGCGCAGGCAAACAATAGGTTGCACGCGTTTCTTCCTTCGCATCCGGGTTGCGAGCAATGCGTTTTCTTACTTTCTGCGATTCGCCCGCTCATCGACAAGTGCGAAGGCAGATTCCTGCCGGGCCAGAAGGTGCGGCGAAACTGTTGCGATGTTTTCGAGGACTACGGTTCCCGGTTCTTCTCACCGGAGTTAAAAGGACATCGATATCAACGTGGAAGAGCGGCGCTTCAGCGCCGCGTTAGGGGGCATATGAAATTGGGGCTTTAGCCCCTGTGGTCGTTTTTCGCCGCCCTCAACTCTTCAATCCGTTCGGGACCATAGGCAACGCCCGCAACCTCACTCCAGCCGCGTCAAAGATCGCGTTCCCAATCGCCGGTGCCAACCCAATCATCGGACACTCTCCCGCCCCCACCGACGGAATGTCCTTGCGATCCAACAACACCGTTTCCAGCACCGGCACATCGCTGAACCGCGGCACGCGATACTGGGACAGCCGTCCGTTCAAAATCTTGCCCTCCTTGAATTCAATCGCCTCAAACAGCGCCCCGCCCAGCCCCTGCACGTTCGATCCTTCAATCTGATTGCGCAGATTGTCGGGATTCACGATCGCCCCACACTCGAACGCCGACACTACGCGCACGATTTTCACGTCACCTGACTTGCGATCGATTTGAACTTCAGCGAACGTGGCGATATTCCCCAGCTTCTCGTACCCGCCGCCCATGCCGAAGCCCTGGCCATCGCTCTTGCTCTTGCCCCAGCCGAATTTCTTCGCGGCCGCTTCAAACACCGCTCGCAGCCGTTCGTTCTTCAGATTCTTCAACCGGAATTCCAGCGGATCCATCTTCACCGCGTGCGCCAGCTCGTCCATATGCGACTCGCGCGCAAAATGATTCGCCGTCGCCGCCAGCGCCCGGTACGACCCCTGCCGCAGCGGCGAATTCGATTCGTGAAAAATGATGCGCTGGTTCGGAACCTCGTAGTAGGTGCGAATCCCCGCCGATCCCGAGTTGTAGTTGTGAAACTCCCAGGCCGTGATGGTCCCATCGGCGCGCACGCCGCTGGTCACGTCGATGACGCCCGCCGGACGAAAATACGCCCAGGTAAACTCCTCTTCTCGCGTCCACACCACTTTCACCGGACGCTTCGCGGCCCGCGCCAACCGCGCCGCCTCAATCGCCGTTTCGCCCGTATGCTTGCCGCCGTAGGCCGCACCGGTGTCGGGCATCAACACTCGCACGTGATCTTCCGGCATGCGAAATGCTTCGGCCAACTGCCCGCGCACGCCAAATGGACGCTGCGTGCCCGTCCAAACCGTCAGGTTGTCGCCCTCCCACTTGGCCAGCGCCGCCCGCGGTTCGAGCGGCACATGCGCGATATACGAAACGGTGTACGTCTGCTGCAGCTTGTGATCGGCCGCCGCCAGCGCCTTGTCGACATCTCCCGCATCGAAGCGGTCACCGTCTCCCGACGGATCGCTTCCCTGCTCCGCATTCTTCTTCAACGACTCGAACAGGTCCTTATTCGAAACGGTATTCGATACCTGCGGCTCCATTTTCCACATCGACTTGATCGCCTGGATCGCTGCTTCCGCCTGCGCGGTTGTTGGCGCCGCCACACCTACAAAGTTTCCGTCATGCACCACCACCGCGCCCAACTGCTCGGCCTTGGTCGTATCCAGATAGCCAAGGTTCGTCCCGAAGGCCTCCGGCCGCAGCACCTTGCCATACCACATATCGGGCAGCTTCTGATCCGACGGATAGCGATGCTTCCCGGTCACAAACTCGCGCCCGTCCACCTTCGCCGCCGATCGCCCCGCCACTTTCCACTCGGTAGCAGGAATCAGCGGATCTTCCGCCGGCAGCATCTGCGTCATCTGCTGACCCTTGGTCAGCGCGGCATATTCCATTGACCGCTTGGTCTGCGGATCCGTCACCCTCCCGTCTTCCACGACAAGATGCTCAGCCTTCGTATTCCACTGCTTCGCCGCCAGCTCGAGCAGCGTATCCCGCGCCGCCGCCGCCACCCGGCGCAGCTGCAGATTCATCGTTGGCGTCGTGCGGCTGCCAAACGTTCCCGCGTCGTAGGGCGTGAGCTGCGTGTCGCCCATGACCAGCTCGATCTTGTCCATGGCAACGTGCAGTTCTTCAGCCACGGCCTGGGTCAGCGACGTCCGGATGTTCTGCCCCACCTCGACCTTCCCGGTATAGACGGAGACCTTGCCGTTCTCGCCCAGATGCAGCCAGGCATCGATTTCCTTGGGCAGATCGCCATGCGAATGCCGCGCCCCGCCCGACTCCTGCGCCACAAACGCGGGCTTCAAAACTGACACGACCAACACACCAGCCCCAAGAAATTTGAAGAATTCCCGCCGTCCAAGATCAAACCGGTAAGGAGCCGCCGCCCGCAGCTCGTACCGCTCCTGCTCCAGGATCACCTGCGTAGGGACGGACGCATTCGTCCGTCCGGTCGAGCGCAGCTCGACAGCATTCTTGCCGCTCATAACCCCGCTCCCTTCCCGGCCGCCTTCACCATCACCGCAGCCGCCGCCTGAATCGCGCTCACGATCCGCGGATACGTCCCGCACCGGCAAACGTTGCCGTCCATGAAATCCACGATCTCGCTTTGCGTGGGGTGAGAATTTTTCTGTAGCAGCGCGACCGCCGACATGATCATCCCCGAAGTGCAGTAAGCGCACTGCATCGCCCCAGCGTCAAGAAACGCCGCCTGCACGGGATGCAGTTCCTCCCCGCGGGCCAGCCCTTCAATCGTAGTGATTTTTTTCTCTCCCACCGCGCCGACGCGGGCGATGCACGACCGCTGCGCCTTGCCGTCGATCAGCACGGTGCAAGCCCCGCACATGCCTTCGCCGCAGCCATACTTGCTGCCGGTCAGGTCAAGATGCTCGCGCAAGACCGTCAGCAGGCTGGTCTGCGGATCGGCGTCAATTGTGTATGAGGTTCCGTTTACCGCGAGATGAATGGTAGCCATCGGCAACTCCCATCAACAAAGAGGAATTCGAGCGGAGACGTTGGCAGATGCATCTGCAAGGAATGATATACCCGTTGTCTGTGGCGTAGGAACGGACCTGGGGTGGTTTCGCTGGCTGAAAGTCATCATGCTGAAAATCGTCAATGGAGGTGCCACGCCAAGGCGCCCCGTGGAAAAGAGAGTCGTTTCGCTTCAGCGATGCCGGCGCGGCGGCGAGGAGCGTGCGGCTTCAGCCGCTGGGGCCCGCAGCGGCTAAAGCCGACTCCGCTATCAGACGCAGCGACGGCACGCCTTAAAGGCATGCCCTGATACGAACCGCAAACGGCCCAAAATGCGTTGTACATACAACGTTCCTGCAGGAACACTGTGGAAAAGCAGCGAACGGGAGAGGAATAAGTGATTCAATCTGCAAGGCGACTTTTCGGCGATGCCGCGCTTTCAGCGGCCTAGCCTGTGGAAGAAATGTCTACTTTCGTAGGTATCGGAGTCTACGAAGGTGGACTTGACTCTGCTGCGGCGAGCCCCAATCCTCACAGAGGGCGATAATTGGAGAAGCCGTCACTTTACATCCCTGGCCTCGATGGCATGCAGGCCATCGCTTTCCTTCTGGTCTTCGTCGCCCACTCGATGCCCTACCGCGACCTGCCCGGCGGCTTTGGCGTCACCGTCTTCTTCTTCCTCAGTGGATACCTCATCACCACGCTGTTGCGCAACGAGGCCCAGCGCCGCCGGTCGATCAACCTGAAGAATTTCTACCTGCGCCGCGTGCTGCGCATATTTCCGCCCTGCTACGTGACGGTGGTGATCGTCTCGACGCTTGCCGTCTTCGGCCTGATCTACAACACCGAAAGCTACAAGTCTCTGGTCGCAGCCTTCCTCTATTTCTCGAACTACTGGAACATCTTCGGCCTCGGCAATCTTCCTGCGGGAATGGGCGTGCTGTGGTCACTCGCGGTCGAGGAGCATTATTACCTCTTGTTTCCTCCACTCTATGCCTGGTTCGTTTACGCCGCGGTGAGCCGCAAGCGTCAGGCGGCGTGGCTGCTTGCGCTTTGCGCTGCTGCGCTTAGTTGGCGCTGCTGCCGTGTCGCCTTTCTCCATTCGTCGTGGGAAAACATCTACGAAGGAACCGACACGCGCTTCGACTCCATCTTGTTCGGCTGCGTGCTGGCGATCGTCGCGAATCCACGCCTCGGCGACAAGGTCGATTGGCTTACGAAGCACGCGCGGCTCCTTGCCATCGCGGGAACGTTCCTGATCGCCCTCTGCTTCGCCTGTCGCAATCCATTTTTCCGCGATACCTTCCGATACTCGCTGCTCGGCATTGGCCTGGCTCCGATCTTCTTCTTCATTTCACTGTCGCAAAAACATTTCCTGACGCGCTGCCTGGAGTGGCCCGTGTTGCGGTGGCTCGGACAGCTTTCCTACACCATGTACCTCATCCACCACACGCTGTTTCATCACTTCTATCACTTCCACCGCCCCAGCTTTGTGCTGGCGATAGGCATTCTCGCCGCCACGATCCTCTACGCGCAGCTTATGCGCTCGCTAATTGAGCTTCCCCTGCAAAACGCCCGCACCCGCCTCCGCGCCATGGCCGTCGCCGCCACCGCAAAGCCGGTGTCGAAAGCCGAACCCCTGCCCGCGTCTTCCAGCACTTCAGCCGCGTAAGTGCGGGGCGTGCGCTGCTTCGGTACTTGGCGGGGTGGCCCCATCCTTTTTGATCTCGTTTGTATCCAACGCAGCGGGTGTCCCGTTCTTGCGCGTTCTGTGCGCAAGGGTGGGCACCAAGAACGCGTAGACAACAGGGTTTGGACGGGAGATAAAAGACTGGTGTCGGCAGCGTCGTACCCGCCCTTGCAAAGAACGCAAGAGCGGGGCACCCTCAGCATAGATGGCACAGACAGAAATCCACCGCCGAAGGGAGCGCTACTCGCCCGACGCTTCCCCCACCCCTTGACAACTCCCCCTTCCCCCTTCTACAATTAGCACTCGATAGGCGTTACTGCTAACAGCATCGCCTAACCCATCCAAATCATAGGGTTACAGCGATCCATCTGGGCACCCGATCATCGCGATCAGCCCCGGAGGATCGCAGATCAACCTCTTAACTACTGAAAGGAGTTCGTACCATGGCGAAATTTACCCCGCTCCATGACCGCATTCTGGTGCGGCGCATTGAAGAAGGAGAAACCACTCGCGGCGGCATCATCATCCCCGACTCGGCCAAAGAGAAGCCGCAGGAGGGCGAAGTGGTGTCCGCTGGCAAGGGCAAGATCAACGAAGACGGCAAGGTTCGCCCGCTCGATGTGAAGGAAGGCGACCGCATCCTGTTCGGCAAGTATTCCGGCACCGAAATCAAGCTGGATGGTGAGGACTACATCATCATGCGCGAAGAGGAAGTGCTGGGCATCCTGACCACGACCGGCGCGGCGAAGAAAGAGACCGCCGGATCGCGCAGATAAACCCAAGGTCCCTCGACTCGCGCCAACAGCGCGCTCACTCGGGATGACAGGGTTGCTTGCACGAGCGAGTTGCATTAGGTCCTTCGGCGACGAGAAGCATGTCGCCTCAGGATGACAAGGCTTTTGACGTTTAGCTAGAAGCTAAGAGCTAACAGCCAAGAGCTGAAAGCTGACGGCTGAGAGCTGACAGCCCCTAACCAACATTCCGCAGGTCAATCCTGCACAGACTTATTTAGGAGAAGACACACAATGGCAAAACAAATCATTCATGGAGAAGAGTCACGGCAGGCGATTCTCCGGGGCGTTAATGTCCTGGCCGATGCCGTGAAGGTCACCCTCGGCCCCAAGGGCCGCAACGTAGTTATCGAAAAGAAATTCGGTTCGCCCACCATCACCAAAGACGGCGTGACCGTAGCCAAAGAAATCGAACTGAGAGATGGCCTGGAGAACATGGGCGCTCAGATGGTTCGCGAAGTCGCTTCCAAGACTTCCGACATCGCCGGCGACGGCACCACTACCGCTACCGTTCTCGCCCAGGCTATCTATCGCGAAGGCGTCAAGACCGTCGCTGCCGGCGCCAATCCCATGGCCCTGAAGCGCGGCATCGAGAAGGCCGTTACCACCATTTGCGGCAAGCTCGACAAGGAAGGCAACCGCATCAACGGCGAAATCGACAAGTTCTCCAAACCCGTCACCGGCGAAATGATCGCGCAGGTGGGCACGATTTCCGCCAACAACGACGAGACCATCGGCAAGATCATCGCCGAGGCCATGAAGAAGGTCGGCAAAGACGGCGTCATCACCGTCGAAGAGTCGAAGACGCTCGAGACCCAGCTCGAAGTAGTCGAAGGCATGCAGTTCGACCGCGGCTACCTCTCGCCCTACTTCGTCACCGATCCTGAGCGCATGGAAGCCGCGCTTGAGAACGCCTACATCCTGATCCACGAAAAGAAGATCAGCTCCATGAAAGACCTGCTCCCGCTGCTCGAGCAGATCGCCAAAGGCGGCAAGCCGCTGCTCATCATCGCCGAAGACGTCGAGGGTGAAGCGCTGGCCACTCTGGTGGTCAACAAACTGCGGGGCACGCTGCAAGTCGCGGCCGTCAAGGCTCCTGGCTTCGGCGATCGCCGCAAGGCCATGCTGCAGGATATCGCGATCCTCACCGGCGGCAAGGCCATCACTGAAGACCTCGGCATCAAGCTGGAGAACGTGCAGATCGGCGATCTCGGCCAGGCCAAGAAGATCACCATCGACAAGGACAACACCACGGTGGTCGAAGGCAAGGGCAAGCACAACGAGATCGAAGGCCGGGTGAAGGAGATCCGCAGCCAGATCGACAAGACCACCAGCGACTACGACCGCGAGAAGCTGCAGGAGCGGCTGGCAAAGCTGGTCGGGGGCGTGGCCGTCATTAAAGTCGGCGCCGCAACCGAAACCGAAATGAAGGAAAAGAAAGCCCGCGTGGAAGACGCGATGCACGCAACCCGCGCAGCCGTGGAAGAAGGCATTGTCCCCGGCGGCGGCGTGGCTCTGGCCCGTTGCGCTGCGACGCTCGACAAGTTGAAGGCCGACGGCGATGAGCAGATCGGCATCAACATCGTAAAGCGCGCCATCACCGAACCGTTGCGCCAGATCGTCGAGAACGCCGGCGAAGAAGGCGCTGTGATCTTGGGCAAAGTGCTCGAGGCCAAGGACGCGAACTACGGCTTCAACGCCTTCACCAACGAGTACGAGGATCTGGTCAAGGCCGGCGTGCTCGATCCCACGAAGGTCGTGCGCACCGCGTTGCAGAACGCAGGGTCGATCGCGTCCCTGATGCTGACGACCGAAGCCCTGGTGGCGGAGATTCCGGAAAAGAAGGAAGCTCCGATGCCGGGCGGCCACGGTGGCGGCGGCATGGGGGACATGTACTAAGAACAGCTTCTAGCTTTTAGCTGTTAGCTAGAACAAAGAGAGTGCCCCACCCAAGCCAGTTTTGCTTGGGTGGGGATTTTCTTTTGGGATCAAGGATTATGTAGGGACAGCCGCCCTCGGCTGTCCGGCCGAGCGAAAGCTCGGCAGCCAGACTCAAGCGCCGCCTGGCGGGCGGGGGTTTTTGTTGTTGGCTAGTCCGGCGCTATTTTGGCTCGTATTTGTAGTGCTCGGGTCGCTCGGTGTTCAGGTCAGAGCGCTTACCCCGCACGAGCCAATACCAGTTGATACTCTCCCTTACGGTGTGGTCCCTCCGGAAATTGTAGGTCGCGGTCGCATATTGTGCGAGGATCACCACGACATCGCTGTTAGAGGGTAGGTCGTCTTCGTTAAACGTGTCGAAGTCTGGGAACGGGCGATGCTCACCGATGAGCCTGTTGAGGCTCTCTAGGGTTGAATTGATGAACTTCAGCTTGAACTTGTTAAGCCCGTCGTTGGGTCTCTTCTTGGACAGCTCGGAGATCTCTGCCAAGAAGGAGTGAAGTTGTGGCTCTAGTTTCTCGAATTCCCAGACATCCTCTTTGCTCTCCAAGTTTGGCTCCTACTGTCCACACGTCACTTAGGGCGGTATTTTAATTCTTCTGCGTCTCCGGCGGGCATTTCGGTTTCTTTCCCACGGACGATCCAATTCGATTCGTCTCCGTCGTCGGTTGTGTTCTGCACTCGGAAGCGGTGTACTGCTGCGGCATATTGCGAAAGAAGCAGTACCACATCGCTGTTGGACGGAAGGTCATCGACCTCGAATTGCTTGAAATCCGCAAACGGCCGGTCATCTTTCAAGAGCGCGTTGAGCTTTGCAATAGTCGTGTTGATGAACTTGAGCTTGAATTTGTTGAGTGGGTCGTTTGGTCTCTTCTTAGATAGTTCCGAGATATCGTCCAGGAATGAGTGTAGTTGTTGCTCTAGCTTTTCGAATTCTGCGATGTCGTCTCTCTTGTCCATTCCATACCGCCTCTAACTTGGGCATTTTCGCACAAATTCCACGTACTTCTTCTTTAGCACATCGATCGGGTCGCGCTGTTTTGATTCGTAGAGAGTTACCATCAGTTCCATATCGTAGTCGTCGAGTATGAGGATGCAGCGCCTTTGGCCCGACCATAGCTCAATTGTATTGCGGAACACTTTGGGGAGGGGCATTCTTCGTGTCAGGATGATGCCGAGCTTGCCAAATTGGTCGGTCATGTATCGGTTCAATTGGTCGATGTGGTCGTTTTGTAGCTCGTTGACGTTCTTCATTTCCATGACGATTTGCCGACAGTCGTACTTTTCGAATAGTTCTTTCAGGAATTCGTGTGAGCGATTGTTATAGAAGATCAGATCGACGAATAAGGACACCGGATTCGGATCTCGACTGAGCCTTGGCGAAGTCGAGTTGAGGGTAGAATGCCGAGGCCAATAGGCGCGAAAGCTCGCGTTCATATTTCAGATCGTTGTCGTCCTTCTGGCCTCTGGGAATGGCCTTAATGGCTTTCAGACTCTCTTTCGCCGAGGCGATTGGAATTTGGCTGAACAGGGGATCGTTCTTGCAATCTTCTGCGGTACGCTCCTTCGCAGAGATGTAGTTTTGTACCACCCCATAGTTCTGGCGGTTAAATGTGAGAACGTCGATTCTTGATTGCTCGGCAGAGACCGACTTTTTCTCCCTGGGATAGTACTCTGTCAGGTACTCGCTAAAATCCAACCATGGCCTAAAGCGGAGCCACCTTTTCGGGACCAAGACGATCGGTTTCCTGGTTTCTGGGTTGCAGGGAAGCTTTAGATTGCGTTCGGTAACAATCTTGTTCTCCTTATAGCTGTAGACTTCTGCCGCGGCGATGCTCGTGGGAATGTGGTTCATCTGGCATTGCTGAATCGTGTAATCAATGAGGAAAGACTTCAACAGATTGCAAGCGATGTCGCTAATTCGATCTCTGGAGATATGGTCGACGAAGAACTGGATTTCTTCGAAGTGAACAAAACCGCGTTTTTCATATTCAGGAACGATGCGGAAGAGTTCCAGAATCTCGCTGGCGGTGGCGCTTCCGATGCGGCGTCCCTCACGGGTGTGGGAGTGTCCGAATCCGACTTCGTCGCACTCACTGAGAGTGGTAAGCGTTTCGACTGCCTGGGAGTGCTTACGCTGTTTTTCGAGATTTCCGAGATGGTTGAAGGAGTTGATGAGTGCCGTGTGAAGGGCATTGTCCTGCTGCGAGGGGGAGCGCCAGAGGAGAAACGGATCGAGGTAGAGAGGTATGTCTTCGTCGAGAAACGGAATGGCGAAGTCCGCCGCTACTTGGGCCAGAAGGATACCGTAATAGTCCGTGAGGCGCGGGCGAACTATGGGCATGCTTCATTTTAAGACAACGAGGAGCGGTGGAAGCTGACGAGTGGTCCACCTTTCGCGGTTTTCGAAAGGTGGGGATCGATACTGCCGGCCTCGAAACGACGTGGTTCAGGTGTCCCTCCGGGACACGGTCGTTTCTTGCGTTGCGCGGTCCCGCAATGGTTTGAGTGACTGAACCTCCGCCAACTTCTTTGAGCCCCACTCGTTGAACCAACCCGAAATGCCGCGACGATTGCAGGCTGGGAACATCAACGGGGCCGTCGAGGGGGCGTGGCTTTGAGTCCTGGGCTGCCCGGCGCACGCTCGGCTTAGGCGGGGTTTCAGTGCTTCTCGCAGGAGTTCTCCTCAGTACCTTGGTAACTTGTGGTTGCTTGGCCTACGCCGCAACATCGAGTTATTGGCATCGACTGGGGCGAGCCAAGGCACGCGGCGATTTCCACACCTTTCGAGCGTTTCGCGCGTCTGTCCTCGCACATTTCAAGGAGAGAGAAGATGATCAACAAGATACTGATGGTTGGAGCATTGGCGTGTCTGTCGGCGGTCGCGATGGCGCAGTCAGACGGGAACGCGGGAAATACCCCGCAGCAAGGCCAGAGCGCGACTAGCCGGGATGCCGCATCCGGCCTGCCAAGCGGCAAGCGCATGCACAAGCCGGTTGCGGTGCAGGACAGTTCCAAAGGGACCCCGAGCGGCGGCAGCGCCGACCGGGAGTCTAGTCAGCCCTCCGTTTCGGAAGTCGTGGTGACGAAGCCAGCTACCGAGTCGAAGCCGGTCGCGACCGGTGACGTCAACGGCGACGGCAGGCCTGATGTCGCAGCCACATCCGGGTCAGCCAAGAGCGGCGGACAAAATGCGGCCGGCAATAGCAACGGCGCGCACGATGCCGCCAGCGGCCAGGCCACCGGGAAACGGCAGCATGAGCCGATGAACGTCAGCCTGCCTGCGCCGAAGCCCAAGCAATAAGATCTCGTTTGTCGGGCGGCCATTGTCCGACTGAAGCCCCGCCGCAGGGTGGGGCTTTTCTTTTCGGACTCCGTTCTCTTGCGCAACATCGTTGTGCAGTAACATCTTCGTGCCTCATCCGTTCTTCGAAATCTGGCGCGGTCCTGTAATATTTCCCGCGTGCCGATCTTCACGCCTGACGAACGCGAGCGGTTGCGCGATGAACTCGTGGCGGCCGCTCGAAGCGACTCCAACCTCTGTGGCGCGGCGCATACCGGGTCGGCCGCGTCCTCGCGCCTGGACCGCTGGTCCGACACCGATCTGGCACTTTGTCTCAAGCCGGACGCTTCGTACGAGCTAGTCGTCGCCGAATGGACCGGCCGTCTCTATCATCACGGCGCGGTGGCACATGTTGACGTCATGCGCGGGACCACGCTGTTCCGCGTGTTCCTGCTGAAGAGCACCTTGCAGGTGGATATCGCATTCTGGCGCGCGGAAGATTTCGGCGCGATTGGACCGAATTTCCGGCTCATCTTCATGCGGGAGGGAGTCGAGGCGAAGCCGCCGTGCCCGGCTCCGCAACCGGATCCTCGGGCTCTGATTGGCATGGCATGGCTCTACGCTCTGCACGTCCGATCCAGCCTGGCTCGCGGACGCGTCTTGCAGGCGGACTATATGCTGAGCGGCATGCGCAACCACGTGTTCGAACTCGCCTGCCTGCGCTGCGGCGTGATCGCAAGTCAGGGACGCGGCCTCGACGATCTTCCGGCGTTGGAGCGACGGGCCGCGGCGAAGTGTATTCCCACGTCGCTCGAGCCTTCCGAACTGAAACGGGCCTTTCAGGACACGATGGACATGTTGTTAAGGGAAATCCGGCACGTGGATGACGAACTGGAATCCCGGCTGTCGCAGACCTTGAAAGACATTGTTGAAGAGGATGCGGCCTGAAGCGATGACCGGGTAGAGCAAGCGAATTCCCCGGTTCCGATGTAGAATTCCGAATCCTCTGGGGGCGGCTGGGGTTTCCCTGATGAACGCCAGTGTACCGATCACGGAACGCGATGCAGGCCGGGCTTCGGCGTCGGCCGAGTTGGCCGTCACTGCTACAAAACCCCGGCTGCGGCATTCCGCTGCGGTGCGCGTGACGCACTGGCTCACGACCGTCGCTTTTCTTGCGCTGCTGCTCACGGGAGGCGAAATCGTCCTCTCGCATCCGCGCTTCTATTGGGGCGAGACCGGCAACGTGAACATGCGCCCGTGGCTCAATCTGCATCTGCCGTCTTCGCGCGACACCGTCCCGACCGGCTACGGCTACGTGCTGCCTGACCAGAACGGCTGGAGCCGCTACCTGCACTTCGAGGCGGCGTGGCTGGCGGTGGGCACCGGCCTGTTCTACCTGCTGTACGGATTGTTCAGCGGGCACTTCCGGCGGAATCTGTTGCCGGCATCGTCCGACCTGTCGCTCAAGGCGTTGGCGGCTTCGTCCGTGAAGCACTTGCGTTTCGCGCGGCCCGGCCCCGACGAGGCGTGGTCGTACAACGTGCTGCAGCGGCTCACATATCTGGCGGTGATCTTCGTACTGTTCCCGCTGATGATCTGGACGGGGCTGGCCATGTCGTTCGGCTTCGACGCGGCGTTCCCGCTTGGCGTCCGGCTGCTGGGCGGCCATCAGACGGCGCGCTCGCTGCACTTCCTGGTGACGATCCTGCTGGTGGTTTTTCTGCTGGTCCACGTAGTCATGATTTTTGTTGCGGGATTCCGGGACCGGATGCGGGCCATGATCGCGGGCCGCATGGAGCCTGTAGGGACAGCCGCCTCGCCTGCCCTGAGCCCAGCCGAAGGGGCTGTCCGTCGAGCGATGCTCGACTCCAGCGCCACACCCGCGGAGGACTGACCTAATGAGCGAAATCTCTCGACGCAAACTGATCACCGGCGGACTGGCGGTCGCGGCCGGCGCATCCGGCCTTGCCGTTGCTGCCAGACTCGCGCGGCGCGGTGGACTCATCCCGCCCGATGCCGGGGTGCGCTACGGCGCAGGCGAAACTCTGACTTACGCGGCGCACCGGGTCCTAGGTCAGCACGCGATGGCGCGCGAATTTCCCCGCAGCGCGATTTCGACGAATCCGTTCGCCAACGAGGTCGATCCGCTGGGCGACGAGTTCAAGCGCCTGCAGGCGGTGAATTTCGTGGATTGGCGCTTGACGGTCGACGGCATGGCCGCACGTCCTCGGTCGTTCTCTGTGGCCGAGATCAAGAGCTTCCCTACGAATTCGCACATCACCATGATCGGCTGCGAAGAAGGCTGGACTTATATCGCCGAATGGACCGGCGTGCCGCTCTCGTACATTCTCGACCGCGTTGGCGCCCTGCCGCAGGTGCGTTACGTGGTGTACCGGTCGATCCAGCCCGATTGGTGGGAGAGCATCGACATGGCCGACGCCCTGCACCCGCAAACGCTCGTCGCCCACCGTATGAACGGAGGCGAGCTTCCCGTGCCGTTTGGCGGGCCGCTGCGGCTGCGCGTCCCTCGGCAACTCGGCTACAAGAGCGTGAAATACATCACGCACCTCACCCTCACCGACAACCTCAAATCGTTCGGCAAAGGGACAGGCGGAGCGAACTCCGACGGCGGCTATGCGTGGTACGCGGGCATTTGAGGGCGCAGACAAATACTTTCATCGCTTGCGCTTCCTGACGTCGATCACGATCGTTTCGGCGAGCCGGTCCTGGGCGCACATGCGGTTCTCGCTCCAGAAGTACTGCAGGAATCCCAGGCCGCCCTCGAGCACGGCGGCGCCGTAGCCAAGCGCTCGTTCAATCGACTGCCACCCACCCATGCGCGCGTGCGTCAGCGACACCGCGCGTGTCCGCGCCACCCATTTTCCCGGCGTCTGCCCGTTTCCCAGATAGTTGGCAGCGCCGTAGTACAGCACAAGCACAATGATGTTGCCGATCTCGTGAAAATCCCACTTGATTTCGACATTGTGCTGGCGCAGGACAAACACACGCCAGCAGGCTTCCGCCGGAGCCCACAACAACACCGCCAACGCCAGGTCAATCGCGTAGCCCAGCGTGCGCTGGCCAAACGATGCCAGAGGCAGGCCGTCCAGCTCACGCAGACGCGGGGATTCGTGGGCGTGAAAGAACCGCGAGCGAGACTTCCCCTGAGAGGCGGCGGCAACGGTTGTTTGAGTCATCTTCAAGTCACCCGAGACGTTGTCGGAAAGCGAACCGGATCGTAACATCCCGGGTGAGCACGAGCCAACCTCGGTTACGCCGTCTTTTCCAGGTCGCTCGAAATCTTCTGCGCGGCTTCCTGCAGGGCAGCATCCAGGCCGTCCCCGGTCGGCGCGCCGCCTTGAGCCATGTCCTTGCTGCCGCCCCCGCGGCCGCCCAGCTTCGCCATGGTTTCCTTGAGCAGAGCGCCCATGTCGAAGGGCAGGCCTGCAGACTCAGCAAATACCAACGACGGCTGCGGAGACGTCGTCGCCAGAAGCGCGACCGCGTTAGAAGAGATGCGCGTGAGCTTCTGTGCCAGCAACTTGATGTAGTTCAGATCGCGATCAGCGAAAGTGCGGACGATCAGCTTACGTCCTTTGATTTCGGGCGTTTCGGCGAGCATCATCGCGGCCTGCGCGGCGGCCAGTTCTTCCAGCGATTGCTCGCGCAGCTTGCGCAGCGATCGGATCTCGTCGAGCGACTTGCGCACGTGCAGTGGCACGTCGTAGATGTGCGCGGAGAAGAGCGCCGCGGCTTCGGTCAGCGTGGTGAAGTCGCTGCGCGCCGTGGCGACGGCGCGCTGTCCGGCGACGAATTCTACGCGCCATCCCTGGCGGACTCGCTCGGTCTTGCGCAGCAGAATGCAACCGATCTGCCCGGTCTGGCGGACATGTGTGCCGCCGCAGGCCGTCAAGTCGAAGTCGCGGATGTCGATCAAGCGCAGCTCGTCGCGGTCAGCCGGAGGGAGTTTGCGCAGGCCGAGCTTCCCGGCCTCGTCGCGCCTGACATAGCGCACGTCGACCGGACGATTCTCCAAAATAATCTCGTTGGCAAAGCGCTCGGCTTGTTCCACCTGTTCGTTCGTTATTGTCGGAGTATCCAGATCGATCGAGCAGTAGTCATCGCCCATATGGAAGGACACGGTTGGCATGTTGAACAGGCGCACGAAAGCCGCCGAGAGCACGTGCTGCCCGGAGTGCTGCTGCATGTGGTCGCGGCGGCGCGCGGCGTCAATCAGGCCATGGACGCGGGTTCCGGGCTTGAAGTCTTTCGTCGCTTCCACATAGTGCACGACGCGACCGTCTTCGGCGTCGGCGACTTCAGTGACGCGCAGCTTGGTGCTCGAGTCGGCCGGACTCTCGCCCAGGACGATCCAGCCGGTGTCGAAGACTTGGCCGCCGCTGGTGGGGTAAAAGGCGGTGCGGTCGAGAATCAGCGCGGGACGCTGGGTTTCGGTGACGTCCCGCACTTCGGCGTCGAAGTCGTAGAGGAAAGAGTCGTGGTAGTACAGGCGGTCAGTCATGGCGAAGAGATTATTTAACCACAAAGGGCACAGAGTAACGCGAGGTTAGCGGAAGGAGAGGTAGAGGTGGCAGAAGATCAAAGTACCTTGGTAAGTTGAACGCCGATGCTATTGAAAATACTGTCGAAGGTTGTAGGCGGGGATCACTGCAACTGCCCCGGAAACCCCTAGGAGATGTTTGCATGGAACACCACAGGCCCCTCTCGACCCTCGCCGCTTCAGTTGCAGCAGCCATGGCATTGCTGGCTAGTTCAGGCTGCGGCGGCAAGCCGGAAAGTCCAAATACCTACGCCTATGTCGCCGTGTTCGAGACTCAGACGGTTGCTGGTTCTGTCGCCCAGTTTCAGGTGATGAGCAACGGTTGGCTACAGCCCCTGAATCCGGCAACCGTGCCTGCCGGCAAGATCGTGGGACTTTCGGTATCACCTACTGGGAACAATCTCGTTGCACTCAGCTACAACGCGTTCCTGAACTTCTCCATCAACGGCGACGGCACGCTCGGGAGCAATCCCGTCACATCGCCCCAACCTGCTCTGGCAGCGTACCCGTTTACATTGACGCCGGATGGACGATTCGCAATCGTGCCAAACGGGAATGGGGTAAGTTCATACGGTGTTGACGCTTCGGGAATGATGGTGCCGATCAGCGCTGCCGCAGCCGGCAACAATCCATGCACTGCCGCCGTTGATCCAAGCGGACAGTTTGTCTACGTGAGCAACTTTGCGGACCATACCATCTCCGCGTACAGGATCTCGCCGTCTGGAGCGCTTACTCCCAACGGCATTGCTGCGACTACCTTCGATGAAGTTTATCTTTTGGGATTCTCGCCTGAAGGCTTCCTTTATTCGTCGGGCTGCTGTCAATCGCAATCCGTAACGGAATATTCGGTCGATCCGGCGACCGGAGCTTTGACGCAGCTCGGCGTTTTCTCTAGTGCCAGCAGTCAATCGAGCGACCCTTGGGCATTCGCTTTCGATCCGGCAGGAACTCATGCTTTCGTCGCAAATACAGACACGACACTTTCCGGGTACACGATTTCCGCATTCACGGTCGATAGCGTTACCGGAGCCATGACGAGAAACGGCGCGGATACGTCGACCGTGGGAGGGTTGCAGATCGCGGTTGACCCATCCGGACGTTTTGCTTTTGCAATCTCACAAACCGGTACGATGTGGCAATTCAAGATCAGCAGCTCAGGAACACTCGTGCCGAACGGTACCACGACGCTGCCTGGAAACGTGGCCGAGGCTACCAACGGGGCAATAGCGTTCTCACAGCGATAGCCGGAGTTCGATCCTAGTAAGGGCCGATGATGCCGCCGATTTGGCGAGCGGCTGGCTTAGAAGATTGCGCGGGCTTCGCGGGCGAGGCGCCCGCGGCTACACGAGCATCCAGAACATCCAGGTACTTCAGGCCGTTGCCGGTGTTGAACAGGACTACCGTATCTTCGGGTTGGAAGAATCCTGTGGCGCGAAGCTTGCGATACGCGACCAGGCACGCGGCACCTTCGGGCGCAGCGAAGATGCCTTCCACTCTCGCCCAGTGGCGTGTGGCTTCGAGGATTTCGTCGTCTGTGGCGCTGACCGCCGTTCCCTTACTCTTCTTCAAAATGTCGAGGATCAGGTAATCGCCATAGGGCTTGGGCACGCGCAGGCCCGAGGCCAAAGTCGCCGCATTCGCCCACATTTCGGACGAAGACTTGCCTTCGTCCCATGCTTTAACAATCGGCGCGCAACCGGCTGATTGCACGGTAATCATTTTCGGTCGTTCAGGACCGATCCAGCCCAAAGCTTCCATCTCTTCGAACGCCTTCCACATGCCGAGCAAGCCGACGCCTCCGCCGGTGGGATAGATGATCCCCTGGGGCATTCTCCAGCCCAGTTGCTCGGCGACTTCGTAGCCCATGGTCTTCTTGCCTTCGACGCGATAGGGCTCTTTCGTCGTGCTCACGTCGAACCATTTTTCTTTTTCCCACACGTCTGAATTTTTCAGCTCAGCAACTTTTTTGGCGCAGTCGCTGATGAGGCCGTCGACCAGCGTGACATGCGCGCCGTAGTAGTCGCACTCGATGCGGTTGGCGGCGGGCACATCTTTCGGCATGAAGATGTGGGCTTCGAGGCCCCCAGCAGCGGCGTAGGCGGCGAGCGCTCCGGCCGCATTCCCTGCGGAGGGAATCGCCAGCTTTTTCAGGCCGTAGTGGCGGGCCATGGTGACGCAAGCGCTAAGCCCGCGAGCCTTGAACGAGCCGGTGGGATTCAGGCCTTCATCCTTGATGAAGACGTTGGGAAACTCGCGGCTCGCCAGCATGGGCGTGAAGCCTTCGCCCAGGGAAATGGGATCGGCGGCGGGCAAGACCGCGTCGTAGCGCCACATAGTGGCGGCGCGCCCGGCGAGACGAGCGGAGGAGAACGTGCGCTTGATCGTGGGCAGATCGTAGCGGGCGTAGAGGACGCCCGCGTCTTTGGGACAGACAGTCTGCGGCCGGTCGGCAGGATAGTGCTCGCCGCAGCGCGTGCATTCCAGATGGGTCAGCATGCCGATGCGAGTTTAACATCGGGATGCTGAGTCTAGGGGCCAGAGGCCAGGGGCTAGACTTTCGGCGTTGGATCAGGCCGTTCTGTAGAAGCCGGCGGCTCGTCGTCTTTGCCGTTCATCGCAGCTTTGAATCCGCGAATGCCTTCGCCGAGGCCCTTGCCGAGTTCAGGCAGTTTCTTGGGACCGAAGACGAGCAGGGCGATGCCGGCGAGGAACAGCAGATGCATGGGTTGAAACAAACCTTCAAGCATGGTTTCCCTTCGTAGTTCTCCCTTCTCCTTTAACTCTGAAACTGACTTGAAACAGCCGGTAGAGGCTGAGTCCCAGCCTCCACCGGCCACGTCGGAACGATCGGCGCGAACGGGGCAACTGCGTGATCAGTCGATTTTGCTACCCAACCGAACACTGGCGGCGGCAGCAAGCCCGGCGCCTTGCGCCTGGCTCTTGGAGCAGAACTGTCCAGTATCGCGCAGGCACCTGAACTCCTGAGTGAAGCGCGCGTCGATGGGCGAGCCGTCGGGACGCTTCACGCTGTCGAGAAACGCGTCCTGTGGGATACCGCCCGAGGTCGGGTCGGGGATCGTCGGACAGACGAGCCAAACTGCTCCGCCATCGGCGCCGCCTGGATCCTCCTTGCCCTCCCCAGCGCAGGGAGCGGTCAGCGGGGGCTGATCGGCGGCGGTCAGGCCGAACTGCGGCGGGATGCCGGGCTGGCCTTCCAGGAAATTGAGCTCGTTGCCGGAGCGGATGATTGGAGTTCCGTCCAGACTCAAGCCGTTTTGTTTTGCCGCGGCCGCCAGCGCTTTCTGGCAATTAGCCGTGGGCACCATCTGGCCCGGACGTCCGCCAATGGCGAACTGCGTGTACCAGTGGTAGGTGATCACCCACATGCCCAGCAGGTTGTCGCTGAAGTAGCTGAACGAGGCGGAGTTGTCGATGCGGTTGCGGTTGGAGGAGACGCGCCAATCCTGCCGGAGATGCGGCGTCTCGACGCTGGTGACCGGGAAGCAGGGCTTCATGCCGTCGCCCATGGTGCCGCAGGGTGATGGAGCCAGCATGCCGTTGACGCGCTGCGTAGGTCCGGCATAGGCCTCGAAGTTGCTCTGGCAGCCGGTTGTTGGGTTGGGATTGAACGGTGCGCCCTGGTTGCATCCCGGCAAGTTGCTGTTGGGAATGCCGAGAATCTCTTCCATGGTGATACCACGCGCGTTGCCCGGCTTGCCCGATACCAGATTGTTGGGATCGGTGGGCGTTCCCGGAACGCTGCCCGGCGGAGGCTCAATGTTGCCGAAGAACTTATCGCTGCGGGCGAAGGCGATGATGTTGAAGAACACGTCGGGAAGGCCGGTGTCATCGCGGTATGCGCCGGTTGTGGCCAGGATGCGAACGTCGTTGTGCGTGGGCGAGGTGTTGGAGCTGTCGATGATCCAGTTGACTTCTCCTACCGGCGCCGGGGGACCGGTTTGCCGAAAGCGTCCAAAGCGCGCCGACTCCGGCGAATCCAGCACGGCCAGGTTGATGCCGTTCTCCTGGTAGAAGAAGTCGGCAAAGTCGAACGACGGAGGGTTGATTTGCTGTTCGTTTCCGCCGGCGAACACTCGCGCGGAGGGCGCAGCCAGAAGCAATACCACCAAGGCGGTCATTGCCAGGAGAGAGAAACCGCTGATTCTTTTCATGTCCTTATCCTTTCCGGATCATCCACAAGATGGACTTGGCGATGAATTCAGGTCGCGCCATGCCCGGGCACGCGGCCCAGAGCATAAGCGGCTCGTTGCCCATGCGAACGTTGCCGATGTGCTGCGACGTGTCCTGGTCCAATCTCGGATCGAGGTTGGTGAAGCCCAGGCTGCGCCGCAGGTGCTCGACGTCGTCCGGTTTGCCGGTTAAGAACGACCAGCCCGGCCGCGCCTTGAACATGTCCGCGTACTCTTTGAGCACCGCGGGCGTGTCATTTTCAGGCTTGAGGCTGATCGAGACCATGAAGATCTCCCGGCCCACGCGGTCGCCGAGAATCTTCTGCGCCTTGGCGAGGTTGGCGGTGACCGTGGGGCAAATGCCCTCGCACTTGGCGTAGAAAAAGTTGATGGTGACGATCTTGTCTTTGATCAGGTCGTCGTAGAAGTGGACTTCCCGGCCGTCCTGGTCTTGCAGCTTGAGGTTGGGGAGATTGCGGCGCTGGAGCAGAGCGCGCGCCGAGTTTCCCGAATCCGCCGCAAGAGCAGGAGCGGCCAGCAGATGCCCAGCCAGAGGAGCCGCCGGCGCCAGGCTGAGGAGTCCCAGAAGGTTTCTTCGTGTCACAGTTTTCATAGCTTCACCTTTCCTCTAGTGTTTTCGCCTCTCGCGAGGCGTTCCTCAGTTAAGGCAGCACTTTGTTGTCGCCGGTCGGTTCAATCTCCCAGCGCCCCATCATGGCGTGATCTTCATGAACCATGTTGTGGCAGTGCAGCGGATAGCGCCCGTGGAAGTCGCGGAAACGGAAGAACAACTGCACCCGCTCGGCAGGCTGCAGCCGGGTCACGTCTTTGCGCGAGTGTTCCACCTTCAGCGTCGGCGAAGCGAAATTGCGGGAGATGATCTGGTGCTCCTCGAAGTGGATGTGGATGGGGTGCGTCCAGTCGCCGCTCACGTTCTGCAGGATCCAGTTCTCCGCGCTGTTCTGCTCCACGGCGAAACGGATGGTGTCGCAGTCGATGAACTGGCCGTTGATCGACCACTGGCCGTTCAAACGGTCGAAGCGCAGAGTGCGGGTGACTCGCGGCTCCACGATCTCCGGCAGTTGATAGAAGCTCTGGTTTTGCGGCAGGGCGCTCTCGTCCTTGACGGGATGGCTGTCGACGTCGAAGCGCAGCAGTTGGTTCCCCTGCCCCGCCGGCAGGATTTCCGGCACGTTGCACTCCGCCCCCACAATCGGGCCCTGGCCGTTGAGCTGGTTCAGGCGGTTTTCCAGGATGATGGACTTGCCGGCGAATTTGCTGAAGTCGATGATCACTTCCGTGCGCTCGGCCACGCCGATGCGCATGCTTTCCACCTGCACCGGCTTGGGCAGCAGGTTGCCGTCGTTGGCGATCACAAAGAATGGGTTGCGCGCGCTGAGATTTTTCGGATCCGTCAGGAAGAATTCGTAGAAGCGCGACGGCCCCGTGTTGACCCAGCGGAAGCGATAACGACGCGGCTTCACCTTGAAGAAGGGCTGAATTTTGCCGTTCACCAGGAACTTGTCGCCCAGCACGCCGTCGAGGCTGAACAGATCGAACGCCAGCAGCCCTGCGGGGCTGCTCTCGGGATCGAACAGCTTGTCGGCAAACATCATGGGAACGTCAAACTCGGGGAAGCTGGGGAGGCGGAAGCCGGTGGTCTCATCGCCGGTGTCGAGATGGTTGAACAGCAGATAGCTTCCGACGAGTCCTTTGTAGCTGTTTTGGGCAGTATGGTCGAGGCGGTGGTCGTGATAGAACAGAAATCCGAGCGACTCGTTGATGTCGCCGGTCCCGGGGTGGGTCGAGAGAATTCCGGCGAGGACATTGGGATAATGCTGGTCGTAGAAGTGTCCTTTCTCGAAGAAGTCACAGGGGAAGCCATCGCTCTCGGAAGGCGTGTGCCCGTTGTGAAGGTGCGTCGAAACGGAGTTAAGTCCAAAACCGCCATTGTTCGCTGGAAGCTGGTTGATGTTACGCACCAGGTTGGCTTCGCCGTACCGCGACACGTAAGTCGGACCGGGGAAAGAAGGGCCGGTGCCGTCATCGAAAGCCCACATGGTCTGCAAAGGCAGCTCCGGGTGCAGACTGAATTGCGCCGCGCGCTGCGTGACCTGGTAGAGCTTCTTGGGGGGAAAGAGCTTCAGGGCTTGATGCGGGCGGGTACGTTGCTCTCCCGCGGCGGTGTTGGGATCAACGGTCGGCGTGGGGGTGAGACTGGCCACCGGGGTGGCGATCGGCATCATCGGCATCGGCTCGACAAACGGAGTGGTATGCGGGCTGGCCGGTTCGAAGGATGCGACGCACACGGAGTTTGACCCCGGCGATCTGCGGGCGCTCAATCCTTTAATGGGCAGAAGGGCCCCGGCGGCAGTCAGCAGGCCCATCTTCATCAGATCTCGTCGACCTAACCCAGCTGCAATCAGTTCCCGCCGGTTCTTGGCCGCAGCCTGCATCTCTTTGAAGCGGCCTTTGGATACTTTTTCTCCCAGCACATTGCGATACATAGAGTGCTCTCCTTCAGTGTGCGTTGGACCGTTGTTGTCAAAACCGAGGCAGGGACTTCGATTCGGGGCGCTGCTAAGCCAGGGATTTTCGAACGAGCGTGAGGGCAGAATATGAGCCGGCGCGTCCCCTCATGTCACAAGATCGTCTGCTAGTTGTAAAAAACTGGTCATCACAGCGAGATGTTTTTCTTGACTGTGAGCGATGAGATATGCAGAGAGAGCGCATCGAGCGGCGCTGGCACTATAAGGAGGCGGTATCAGGCGCGTGTTATAGTGCGGCTTCCCATGGGATTTCTCTTTTTTGCCTTTTCGTGGTGGGGAATTCTGCTGCGGGTGGTGGCGATCGTCCACTTCATCCGGCGGCGGCCTAACTTCTTCTGGCTCTGGGTGATCCTTTTTCACTGGGTGGGAGCGCTGGTGTACATCGTGATGGAGGTGATTCCCGACGCAGGGTTGCTGCGGGATTCATTTCAGGTGTTTCCGCGGCGGCGGCGCATTCACGAACTGGAACGCGCCATCCTGGACAATCCGTCCGCGGGAAATTACGAAGAGCTGGGTTTGCTCTATCTCGATGACGGTGACTTCGCGCGGGCCCGCGCCTGCTACGACAAGGCGATCTCGGCACGGGCAGATGATATTGACGCGTTCTATCGCCGCGGCGTGGCGGAGGTTGAGTTGGGCGATTTTGCTGCGGCTGTGCCTGATTTGGAGCGGGCGGTGAGTGCTGATCCGGACTACGATTTTCATCGTGGCAAAGGATTGCTGGCGTGGGCCTATGCGCAGACCGGACAAGCTGAGAAGGCAGACGCGATGTTTCGCGAGGCGACGCGGATTTCCACCATCTCCGAGACCTATTACCTCTACGCGCTGTTTTTGCACTCGCAGGGCCGGACCGCTGAGGCGCGCGAGTGGGCGCAGAAGATTCTCGATAAGAAGCCCACCATGCCGGGCTATCTGCGGCGGCGCGAGCGGCCGTGGTTCCGCAGGGCGAACGCATTGCTGGCGCGGGTGAAGGCGTAGGGCCGAAAGACTCGGTACCACGGGCGACCGTCGAGCTCCGCTCGACCGGACAGCCGGGGGCGGCTGTCCCTACATAACCGATGGTAAAATAAAGGGCGGTGAAGCGTTCCGGCCCTCCCATCCGGCTGCTGGCGACTGACATCGACGGCACGCTGCTCAACCCACAATTTCAGATTTCCGAGGGCGACCTCGAGGCTCTGCGGCGCGCCCATGCCGCAGGAATCGAGATTGTGCTGGTTACCGGGCGGCGGCACACATTCGCCCTGCCCATCGCGAAACAGTTGGGATTTGATTTGTGGCTGATCAGTTCGAACGGGGCGATCACGCGATCGCTGGCGGGAGAGACGTTTCATCGTGATCTGATGCCGGCCGAAACCTGCCGGCGGCTGTGCGGAGCGATGCGAGAGTTTCGCGGCAACACCGTTCTGACTTTTGACACCGACGCGAAAGGTGCCATCGTGCTGGAACGCCTGGATGACTTGAGCGGGAGCATCCGGAGGTGGCTGGAAAAGAACATGGAGTACATCGAACTGGTGGTGCCGATCGAGCGGGCGCTGGCGAGCGATCCGGTGCAGACGATGTTCTGCGGGTCGATGGCGCGCATGGGCCAGGCGCTCCGGGCTCTGGAAGTTGCCGGAATGAACGAGGCGGTGACGACCTTGCGGACCGAGTATCCGGCGCGCGATTTGTCGATCGTTGACGTGCTGAACGCAGGATGTTCGAAGGGGCATGCGCTCGAGCGCTGGGCAGCGCATCGCGGCTACCGGCGCGAAGAGGTCATGGCCGTCGGTGACAATCACAACGATGTAGAGATGCTTGAGTTCGCCGGGTATCCCGTTATCATGGGAAATGCCTGCGCGGAGCTGCGCGGGCGCGGCTGGACGGTCACTCGGGGCAATGACGACTGCGGCGTGGCGGCGGCAGTGGAGGAGATCGTCGTTGGTCGTTAGTCATTGGTCGCTAGTCGTGTGCGGATGAAAATCTGGACTTCAAATCGGTTGCGGTTCGCCGTCATCGCCCTGTTCGCGGCGGCGGCACTTCCCTGCTTCGCGGCGGAAGTAGCCGTGCTGAAGAACGGCTTCTCGATCCGGTGCGAGCGGCGGGAGGTGGTTGGCGACACCACTCGCCTGTATACGAAGGCCGACGGATCGAGTTACGTCGACGTGCGCACGGCCGACATTGAACATTTTGAAGCCGCCCCGGACGTGCCCCCTGATCCAGCGCCGGCGGCCGGGTCGCGGTCATCGGTCCCGAGCTCGGCGACGTTGGGATCCGCTCCGGCCAAGCCCGTTGCCAATACCGCGACGCTTGGGTTATCGACGCCTGGGTCATCGAGGCTTGGCTCATCGGTTTCTCCTTTTGCCCGCACGACGGGCGGTCCCGCTCCCAATTCTTCTTCACTGGGTTTTCCCCAGCCGCACGTGGACTTGAGCGAAGTGGTCAACTCAGCCAGTGACAGGTATCGTCTGGATCCGGACCTGGTCAACAGCGTGATCAAGGCCGAGAGCGGATTCAACTCGCGCGCGGTGTCGCCGAAGGGGGCGCGGGGCCTGATGCAGCTGATGCCGGGAACGGCGTCGCAACTGGGCGTGCCCAATGCGTTCGATCCGCAAGCCAACGTGGAGGGCGGAACCAGATATTTGCGGGAGCTGCTGGAGCGCTACAACTTCGATCTGGTGAAAGCGCTGGCGGCCTACAACGCCGGTCCGCAGCGGGTCGAGCAGTACGGCGGCGTGCCGCCTTACTACGAAACGCGGGCCTACGTGGCGCGGATCGTGAGAGATTTCAACAAGAAGAAGATGGCGCAGGAGAAATCTGCCTCCGCAAAAGCAGGGCAGGCTAAGCGGGCTGCAACCCCGGGCAGCACCGCGAAAGCAACCACCTCCCTACCCAAGCCGCAAAACACCAGGCCCCAGCAACGGGCGAGCGCGGGCCAGCCGGCAAGCCACTAGCTCTTGTTCAGCTCTTGTCCTTCAGAGAGTCCGCGCCAGCCTGAGCGCACTGCCCATCGTGCTCACTGCTGTCCCCGGAAACGCCGATGGCACCGACGATGTGACCGTCTATCACTAGAGGAATCCCGCCTTCTAACGGCGTGGCGCCTTCCACGGCCAGCACCGGAAGACCTGCATTGCCCGAGGTCAGGCGATCCTGAAACACCTTCGTGGGACGCTTGAAGAGCGCGGCGGAACGAGCCTTGTCCATCGCGACCTTGACGCTTCCCAGTTGCGTGTTATCCATTTTCTCGAAGTAGACGAGAGTGCCGCTCGGGTCCACGACGGCGATGGCCATGGTCCAGTTGTTCTTGCGGGCCTCGGCGACTGCGGCGGCGGAAGCCTTCTTGGCATTTTCCAGGCTGATGGGAAGGCCGTACGGATTCACTCCCTGCGCAAGAACATTCGCGGCTGAGAGAACGACAGCAAGGGCGAACAGCACTTTGATGTAGTGCACCAACGCAGAACTCCTTTCGCACCAATCCCAGGCTTCTCACGACGCCGTGACGACGGTGCGAAGGGACTCTAAGACTGTGAACATAATGTGTCAAGCCATCTCGCAAGGTTTGACCCGACAGGCGCTGTCATTTACCTTTGGGACTGCCGTTTCCCGCTTCGCGTCGCGAGGGCTGGGCGCGGAGTCGATCCCCCGCATGGATAAAAAGCGCATTCTGGCCAGCGTGGTCGTGTTCCTCATCCTGGCGATTCTGTTTTACCTGCAATACCGGCACTGGCGCACCTTCGACTGGGGAATGTTCTGGAGCCAGACCCACCGCATCAAAAAACTGCACGTGCTGCACGGGATCGCGTTGATCTATTTCGCCTACTGGATGCGGGCGCTGCGCTGGAAAATATTTCTGCGGCCGGTGCGGCCCCATGCCGGGACCATTCCCTTGCTGTCCTCCACCCTGGTGGGATTCACTGGCCTGGCGTTGCTGGGGCGGGCGGGCGAATTCATACGGCCTTACCTGATCGCCCGGCGCAACGATCTTCCCTTCTCCTCACAGATCGCGGTCTGGGGCGTGGAGCGCATCTTCGATCTGGGCGCGTTCACCGTGCTCATGATGCTGGCCATCTTCCTGCCCAGCGCGCTGCCTTCGATTCCGCATCCAGAATACTACCTTCGCTTTCGCGAAGCCGGATTCTTCCTGGCTGCCGCGGTGGCCGCGACCACAGTGGTGGCGGTGATCATCAAGCGCAACGGCGACCGGGCGGGAACGTGGGTGGAACAGAAGTTCTCGCACTTGCCGTCGCACTTTGGCCACAAGCTGGGGCAGAAGGTGCGTGATTTCGGCCGGGGCTTGAATACGATCCACGGGCCCTGGTCGCTGCTGTGGCTGACCCTGGTGTCGGTGGGAATGTGGTATGTGATTGCGCTCGCCTACAAGGAAGTCACGCATTCCTACGATGCCGCCGCGCTCGATATTCCACTTGCGCAGTTGCTGATTCTGATGTTTGCCAGCATGGTGGGATCTCTTCTGCAACTGCCGGCGGTGGGCGGGGGGACGCAGATGGCAACCATTGCCACACTGTCGAGCGTGTTCGATGCCCCGCCGGAAGTAGCTGCGAGCTGCGGCATTTTGCTATGGCTGGTGACCTTCGCGGCGGTCGTGCCGGTGGGGTTGGTGCTTTCGCATCACGAGCGGTTGTCGTTGCGCAAGCTGTCGGAAGAGAGCCACAAAGCCGAAGAAGAGGCCGAGTAGCATGCCTCCGGTCAATCGGAGCGCTCCGAATCCCGCAGGTAGGGCTGTTGCTTGGGGGCCCTTGAGACGGGCCATTCCACCCCGAGGTTGAGGCGTATCCAGGATCACTGCAAGGCCCCCCTGCCACGGAACTAGAATACAAGTCGCAATCGGGAGGCGGACATGACCGGGACTGTGACATCGTTCACGCTAAGCGATGAAGAGAGAGATCTGGTCCAGGAAATTCTTGAAGAGCGCCATCGCATATTGTTAATCGAGATCTCGCACACGGATCATCTTCACTTTAGGACCGTGCTGCGCAAGAAAGCAGAGCTGCTCGAATCGGTGCTGAACCGGTTCGTGGCAACCGCCGCGTAAGAAACCACAAATGCGCCGCAGAGGCACGCCCTATTCCGTTACTACCGCCTTCACCAGGTTTCTCGGGTGGTCAACGTCATATCCCTTATTGACAGCTACGTGGTAAGCGAAGAGCTGCAAAGGAATCACTTCGAGAATGGGCAGCAGCAGCTCAGGGGCTGAAGGCGCGTAGAACACGTCATCCGCGATGGCGGCGACTTCCCGGTCGCCTTCGGTCGCCACCGCGACCAGCTGGCCGCGCCGCGATTTCACTTCCTTCATGACTTCCAGGGTTCGCCGGTAGCGCAGCACCGAGTCGGGATCAGCCTGGTCGAAGGTGGCCAGCACGACCACCGGCAACTTCTCATCCACCAGCGCATTGGGGCCGTGCTTGAGCTCGCCGGCCGGATAGCCTTCGGCGTGGGCGTAGGAAACCTCCTTCAGCTTGAGCGCACCCTCGCGGGCGATGGCGTAATGAACGCCGCGGCCGAGATAGAGAAACTTTTCGGCCTGAGCATGATGCGCTCCGTATTCTTGCGCCAGGTTGTCCCACACCCGCAGGTTCTGCGCGATGGCAGCGGGCAGGCGCGACAGACGCTGCAGATAGGAGCGCGTGACCTCCGAGGTCATGCGACCGCGCTTGCGCGCCAGGAACAGCGCCATCAAATAAAGAATGGTGAGCTGCGTAGTGAAGCTCTTGGTCGCCGGGATCGACAGTTCGGGGCCGGCCCCGGAAATCAGAGCCGCGCTGGCTTCACGCACGATGGTGGTTTCGTCGACGTTCGAGATGGCGATGGTCTTCACGCCGCGGGTCAGGGCTTCGCGCTGGGCAGCGATCGTATCGGCGGTTTCGCCGGACTGCGTAATCACCATGACGATGGGTTCGACCGCGGCGTGGGTCGAGCGGTAGCAGTATTCGCTGGCGTACTCCACATCGACGGCGACGCCGGAGAGATCTTCGATCATGATTTCGCCGGCCAGCCCCGCGTGGCGACTCGATCCGCTGGCGGCGATGATGAGCTTCTCGAAGGTCAGCAGCGCGCTTTCCAGCGCGTGCAGCTCGCCGGGGAAAATCATGTCGTCCTTGAGGTGTTTCGCGATTGTCTGGGCAATCGCCTCAGGCTGCTCGTAGATCTCCCGGAGCATGATGTGGGAGTGCTGGGGGTTCGAGCTCTTCTTTGATTTTGATTTTGATTTTGATTTCGAAGCCGTCATAGGACTGCGGCGAGAGTAAATCATTGTTGGGGCGCGGGGCAAACGCGGGACGGAGCTGCGCTCCTGGACAGCCGAGGGCGGCTGTCCCTACACGATTCGCTATGCGCCCTCGAAGTGGGCTTCGATCTCTTCCAGGGTTTTGCCCTTGGTTTCGGGCAGGAACCAGGTCGCGGTGACGAAGTAGACGACCGTGCAGGCGGCAAATCCGAAGAACATGGCGGAGTAGCCGTACTTGCCGACGGTAGGCAGGAAGATCGCGGCGATGGTCGTCGAAACGGCCTGGTTGATCACCAGCGCAATGCTCATGCCGTTGGAGCGGATGCGGGTCGGCATCAATTCCGAGAGCGCGAGCCACACCACGACCCCAGGGCCGATAGCGAAGAAGGCCATGAAAATGAACAGCGTGACGGCCACCAACCAGCCGTTGCGCGAACTCGGCACTGGCGTAATCGGAGCATTCTCGATTCGCAAGGGAGCCACGCGGGCGGCGACGACGTTGCCGAACGGATTCGAGAAGAAGGCGACGACCTTGTTGGCGGGCACGCAGCTTTCGCGGGTGATCTCAAGCGGTGGGGAGGAACGGTCATCGGAGCGTACGGCTTTCGTCGCAGCGCGGAAATCTCCGTAGGAATAGATGACGACCAGCGATGTGGGCTGGTTCGAACCGGGTTGGTTCGAGCCCGGTTGGCCGGAGGCGCTTGCTGAGAGCAGTGCCTGCGCGGTGCTTTCGTCATAGCGAAGCGTGAGTTTTTGATCGGCGGACACAATGGATTGGAGAGTGCCCCGCGCATCTACGCGAAGACTCTCGGTATTGCGGAAGATGAAGCCGGTGCAGATGAGAGAAACAATAATGCCGGCAGTGCCGAGCGTAAGCAGAAACTTGCGACCCTTGCGGTCGACAAGAACCACCGCGCCGAAGGTCACAAAGAAGTTGACGAACGTGAACAGGACGTAGCCAATGTGGGCCGCGAGATCCGATAACCCGCTCTGCAGCAGGATGTTGGTGTTGTAAGCAATGATCGAATTGATTCCGGTAGCCTGGTTGCAGGCAAGAATGATGCAGGCCAGCACAAACGGGATCACATACTTGCGCCGCAGCAACGACTCTTTAGTCTTTTCGCCGGCGGCCTTGGTTTTTTCCGCCGCGGCCGTGTCTTCCATTTCGCGCAGCTCGAGATCGGCTTGCGCCGTCGTGCGCGAGCGCAGGAGCGCGGCATAGGCGGCGTCTTTCTTCCCGCGGCGCAAGAGCCAGCGCGGTGATTCGGCCAGCATCAGGCTGCCGACGACGAACAGCAGCCCGGGAGGCAGGGAGACCCAGAAGATGCCGCGCCAGGCGGAGTTCTTGAAATTGAAAATCGCTTGAGCGTCGCCCAGCTTCGCGATGTGGTCCAACCGAAAGCTGAACAGCAGTCCGATCAGAGCGGCAGCGGCGATCCCTAACGTCAGCAACCACTGGAAGACGCCAGTACCCTTGCCGCGGTTCGAGGCCACCAGGCATTCCGCCAGATAGAGCGGGACAACCACTCCGATGAGTCCCGCGCTCACGCCCTGCAGCAGACGGCCGATGACCAGCGTGCCGTAGCCGTTGGCCAAGGCGATCATGGGAATGCTGATGACGAACATGATGCCGCTGAGCGTCATCAGAGACTTGCGGCCCATCCAATCGGCCAGCAGGCCCGCGAAGAGGGTGGAGATCACGCTGCCCAGCAGCACCGCGGCGACTACGGTGGAGAGCTGGTTTCCAGTGAGGCCGGAGGTTGCTTCCAGATAAGGCAAAGCGCCGGCGATGATGCCGACATCGACGCCGTACAGCAGGCCGCCCAGCCCGGCTACGATCAGCAGGAAGCGATTGTAAAAAATCTTCCTGGCATCGAGTTCCAAGGGCGGGTTGCCAGCGATCTCAGCGGTCATAGCGATGGTGGGTAGTTGATTGTAGCGCAGGGCATACCATGCGCCTGAACGGGTGGAACCAAATGAATGGAGTCATTTCGCAGGCTGCGGGCCGCTGGCGGGCCGCGAAGCGGCGTCAATCGGCAAGCTGAACGAGAAGACGGAGCCCTGGCCCAGTTGGCTGACCACCCCGATCTTTCCGCCGTGAGCTTCTACAATCACCTTAGCGATGGCCAGGCCCATGCCGGTTCCCGGGGCGGTGTAACGCTGGTGCTGGCCGCGGTAGAACTTTTCGAAGATCAGCGATTGTTCAAACGAATCGATGCCCGGGCCGCGGTCGGCAACGCTGGTGACCAGACTGTCTCCCTTGACCTCGGCGGTCACCTTGATCGGAACTCCGAGCTCGGAGTACTTGCCGGCATTCTCCAGCAGGTGCATCAGCACTTCGCGAATGCGCTGGACGTCCATACGAACTTTGGGAAGATCTGCAGGGACCGCGATTCCTACCGGATGGCCCTCCAGAGATGCCTTGGCGTCCTCCAATGCGGGTTGCAGCGCTTCCTGGATGGAGTGAGGGTGCAGATCGAGCTGGAACCTGCCGGAATCGAGCTGGGCCATTTCCGCAGCTTCGCCCACCAAGCGGTTGAGGCGGTCCGTCTCTTCATCGATGACGGTCAGCAATTCCTTTCTGGCCGGGGCGTCCAGAGCTGCCCCGGAAAGCAGAGTGGTTACACTGGCCTTGATTGAGGTCAGAGGAGTGCGGAACTCATGGGTCACGGAATCGAGCAGGGCGGAACGCAGACGCTCGTGCTCCTGTTCGGCGCGGTTCTTGCTGAGTGCCTCCAGGGCGCGGGCACGCTCGATGGCGAGGCCGGCCAGGCTGCCCAGGGCGTCGAAAGTTTCGCGCGAGAGACCAGCGCCGGTGACTGCCAGGGCGCCTACCGTGCGCATGCCAAGGCGCAGAGGCACATAGGACACGCCGGCCTGGGTGACGGGCTCTCCCCGGAGCAGAGTCGAACGCAGTACGGTCTCGTCGAAGACGGCGTCCAGGGCTGAGCGGTAGATCGTGGGATGATCGGCGGAGATCGCAACCACGCTCCCCAGTGAGAAAGTTTCCTGCACGTAGCGGGGCAGAGCGTTGAGAAGTTCGAGGACATTCTCGGAAGCCAGCAGCCGTTGACTCAGGCCGTAGAGGCGCTCGACTTCGCGGCGGCGACCCTTGGCTGCCTCGGCTTCGCGGCGGGCGCGCTCCGCCAGATTGCTGGCGACGAGAGCAGTCACGAGGAAGGCGAAGAGCGCGACCCAGTTCTGGGGATCGGCGATGGTGAAAGTTTTGATCGGAGGCAGAAAGAAAAAATTAAAGGCCGCCGTGGCTCCCAAGGCGAGCACCACGGCGTAGCGCAGTCCCCAATACGCCGAAGCCAGCAAGACGGCGACCAGGAACATCAGGGCCACCGTGGTGGGATTCACATGCAGGCGGAAATCGACTGCAGTGATGCAGGTAATGGCAACGACTACCGAAATGTAACGGACTGCTTGCCTTTGAAGGCTGGCTTGCACCCCCGCATTGTACGATGGGGGTGACATTTTCGAGGGTCTCGAAAGAGAATAGCTGCGATGACCAAGACGCCCGAGGAGTGGCTGAGCGAAGTCTCGCCGGAGAAGGCCCGCGGCATCTTCAAGCTGTTCCTGGGCTACGCTCCCGGCGTGGGCAAGACCTATAACATGCTGAGCGAGGCGATCCGCCGGGCGAGCCGCGGCGAGGACGTCGTGGTCGGCGTGGTGGAAAGCCACGGCCGCAAGGCCACGGCCGAGCTGGCCGCGAAGGTCGAAGCGGTCCCCCGGCGCAAGCTGGAGTACAAGGGCACAGTTTTCGAAGAGATGGACGTGGACGCGATCCTGGCGCGCAAACCGGCCGTGGTGGTCATCGACGAGCTGGCGCACACCAACATCGAAGGCAGCAAGCACGCCAAGCGCTATGAGGACGTGATGGAGCTGCTGGAGGCGAAGATCGACGTGCTCTCCACCATGAACGTGCAGCACGTCGAGAGCCTTGGGCCCACGGTCATGCAGATCACCGGCGTGCAGGTGCGGGAGACGGTGCCCGACTGGGTGATGCAGCGCGTGGATGAGATTGTGCTGGCGGACCTGACGCCGCAGGCCTTGCAGAAGCGCATGCAGCGCGGCGACATTTACCCGGTAGACCGGGCGCAGCGGGCGCTTTCGCATTTTTTCCGGCCGGGCAACCTGATCGCCCTGCGCGAACTGGCGCTGCGCCAGGTGACGGGCGTGGTCGACCGCAGCCTCGACGCGTTTCTGGAATCGGACGGGAAACAGCCCGCTCACACCGTGCGGGAGCGCATCGGAGTGTGCGTCAGTTCGAATCCTGCGGCGCAATACTTGATCGCGCGCGGCTCGCGCATGGCGGAGGCGATGGGCGGGGAGCTGTACGTGTTCTATATTGACGTGGGGCGGGATACCCGCCCGGAGGATCAGAAGACGTTGGCGGAGAATATACGGTTCGCCGCGAACCTGGGCGCGCATGTGGCGCGGACTTCAGGGCGAAATATTGCCGAGGGCGTCGCCCAACTGGTGCGGGAGAATCACATCACGCAGGTGATCTTTGGGCGCTCGGCGCGTACGGGCTGGCAGCGCTATCTCTACCTGTCGGCGATCCAGCGCTTTCTGCGCGACTCGCCGTCCGTGGATGTGCACATCGTGACGCAGGAGGCGCGCTAATGCCCGATCCGCCGCACATTCTGGTGGTGGACGACGAACCGCAGATCACGCGTGTGCTGCGGACTTCGCTGTCGGCGCAGGGTTACGACATTCGCGTGGCCAACAGTGGAGAAATGGCGCTGGAGATCATGAAGGACTGGGCGCCGACGCTGATCATCACCGACCTGTCGATGCCGTCGATCGATGGCGTGGAATTGTGCCGCAAGGTGCGGGCGACGTCGCAGGTTCCAATTCTGGTTTTGTCGGTGCGCGACCAGGAGCGGCAGAAAGTCGAGGCCCTGGACGCCGGCGCCGACGACTACATCACCAAGCCTTTTGGCATGAATGAGCTGCTGGCGCGGGTGCGGGCCAATCTGCGGCGGGTCGCGACGGAAAGCGCGCCGCCCGAGGCAGTGATTGAGATCGGTGACTTCCGCATCGATACGCCGGCGCACAAGGTGATGGTGCGGGGGGGGGAGGTGCGGCTCACTCCGAAGGAGTTTGATTTGCTCGTGTATCTGGCGCGGCGCCCGGGCAAGGTAATCAATCACCGCACCCTGCTGGGCGCGATCTGGGGCGGACAGAGTACAGAGCAAGTGGAATATCTGCGCGTGTTCGTGGGACAGCTGCGCAAGAAGCTGGAGCCGGATACGGCTTCGCCGCGGTATATCGTGACGGAGCCTTGGGTGGGATATCGGTTTGAGCCGGGGGAAGCAGCGTAGGTGGTTGAGCCAAGGAGACCTCAGGGGCTGAAGCCCCAAGAAATCTGATCGCCTAACGCGGCCCTGAAGGGCCGCTCTTCCACGTGAGTACCGGCGGAGTGGTCGTCAATCGACAGCGGAGTCCTTCGCACAACCTCTGAGCCCTGCCCTTCCTAAGCCCATGTCTAGAACGGGTTACCATCTTACGAACATTCTACGAACTTTTTATTCAATCCTTATGCCCAGGGATATCCAATGGATCGGAGCGGGATGGGGCAAGGCCCCGCGGCCCGGGAAAGGCGAAGAAATCTTATGTGGTCGATTCAGGATGTCTCTGCGGAACAACTGGCGAAACTCTTCCATCACTATCGGGGCGCTTTGGCGCATGACTTCGACTGCCAGAGCGGCGACGAGACCTCCTCGTGGGATCGCGCTCCCCAGCATGAGCGCAAGCTGATGGTGGCGGCGGCGCGCCTGGCGCTGCTGGAATTGGCAGTTTCTCCGGCGCCCGCTGCCGCGGATCGCCAGTATTTCGCCAAGCCGGGCGAGGCGGATTGGGGCTGCTGAGGGGAACCTTTCTCAAGAAAGCCCGGGGCGGTTTGCCCGGTTGATCCTCACTCATCACAATCGGGACCAGGTCGACTGAGCGGACTCGTCTTCGCCCTAAGCGCCGAGTAAATCGAACGGCTCCTTTACGAATTCTTTATGAACTCTTAATCCCGCCTTTACGCGCGGGGTTGTCAAATTGTGCACAGAATCCTTTCAGTGACGAGCGTGCCAGGCGACGGTATAAGAGTTGCGTTGGCGGTGCTGTGTATCGGCGCAGTGACGTTCCTGCTGCGAGTCCTGGCAGCCCTGGTTAAAGAAAGCATGAGTGTGCCACCCCGCGCCCTGACGGTCTACTTAACGAAGTTCAATCCATCGAAGCAACGAGGAGAACTTATAGTCATGAGTCCTGACGCCCTGAACCGCCAATACCCAAGAAAGACAGGGGAGCGCATCGCACTTGTATTACTGCTTGGTGCCTGCCTGACGCTCCCGCTACACGGACAGCAAGCAACGCATGGCCCGGCTGCCAATGATGCGACTCCAATTGAGCCCTCGGTAAAGGCCAGCAATCAGCAGGTGCCGCAAGAGGTGCTGCAAGAGCTGGAAGCGATGAAGAAGCGCATTGAGCAGCTCGAAGCGCAGCTCAAGCAGCGTGAGAGCGCGGGCCAGCCGGCGGTCGTTGACAACGCCGTGGCCAACGCTTCGACACTGGTTTCGCCAGGCGCGCGCGCAGTAGCCGCACCTGTGGCACTTGTCGCGCCGGTGGAGGCGCAAGCGTCTGAATCGGCTCCGCCAGCAAAACCAGCAAAGGCCGAGCCGTTCGCCTTCGCCGATTGGACCTGGTTGAATGGCAATCCGCGGACGAAGGAAGCGGCCTTCGATTCCAAATTCTTCACCCCGGAGATTCGCGCTGACGTTGCCTACCACTACGACTTCAACCATCCCGCCGACGATACGATCGGCGGTTCCAGCGAAGTATTTCGCTCGAATGAGGTCAGCCTTACGCATTTGGGCGTGGGTGGAGACTTTCACTATGACCACGTTCGTGCACGCGTGCTCAGCCAGATCGGTCTGTATGCCACGGCGACGCCTCGCAATGATGCCAGCTATTCGCGGGGGCAATGGGATCTGGCCAACGCCTACCGGTACGTCAACGAGGCTTACGGAGGCTATCACTGGGACGCGCTGCATGGGATCAATGTGGATGGCGGCATCTTCCTGTCGTACGTCGGCCTGTTCAGCTTTTACAACTTTGATAACTGGGCCTACCAGCCGTCTTACGTGTCGTCGAACACGCCGTGGTTCTTCACCGGAATGCGCATTCAGATTTTTCCGACCGAGAAGCTGAAGATCGAGCCCTGGATCATCAACGGGTGGCAGTCGTATGCGCGATCGAACGGACGGATCGGGCTGGGCGGGCAGGTTCTGTATCGGCCGACGCCATGGCTTTCCATGCTGTCCAACAACTACGGAGTGGGCTCCGATGCAATCGGCATTCCCAATCGCACCCGCCTGCACACCGACAACAGCATCGAGGTGAAGTATTACGACCATCCGGAGCGCTTTCTGGACAAGATGGCCTTCTCTCTCACCGGCGATGCGGGCTGCGAAACCGGCGGTATCACGCCTGGAACATTGAACGGCGCGAATTGCACAACCAACAAGAAGAATGCCGTCGGCGGAATCGACTTCAAGCAAAGCTTCCTCGGATTCATGATTTACAACCGGTGGTGGTTCAAGAAGGATCGTTACGGCTTTACCGTAGGCGGAGGCAAGATCAACAATCCGGGCCGTTATCTGGTGCTGCTGCCGCCGATCGACGGGGCGACGGCGACGACCGGAACACCGTACTTCACCGAGAATCCGGGCGATCCGTTTAAAGCGTGGGATATTTCGGGCACGTACGACTACATGCCCAGCCAATACATTACTTTCCGCTGGGAGTTCAATCACCGCCACGCCAACGTGCCCTACTGGACGGGGCCGGGCGGGATCACGCCGGCGGGAGGAAACAACGGCAATCCGGGCTCAATAACGCCGGGATTCCAACCGGACCTGCGCAAGACCGAGGACCGGGCGACGATGGCGATTCTGGTGAAGTTTTAGAAGCAGGGGTCAGGAGTCAGGGGTCAGAGGTCATCGAATGATTCAGGCGGACTCTGATTCCTGACCACGGGGAGAGAAAACATGCAGGACCTTCTTTGGATCGTTGTCACGATTGCATTCTTTGCCACGTCGATCGCTTATGTGCACTTTTGCGATCGCGTGAAGTGAGGGAGTTTCATGGACACACAATCTCTGATCATGCTCATCATCAGCGCGCTGGTGACGGTGTATCTGTTCTACGCGCTGCTGCGTCCGGAGAAATTCTGACGGAGTTTCGACACGGGGTTTAGACAATGACAGTCAATGGCTGGCTGCAGATTTTCGTATTTTTAGCGCTGATCTTCGTCGTGACCAAACCGATGGGGGTCTTCATGACGCGCGTGTTCAGCCGCGAGCGTACATTCCTGGATCCGGTCCTGCGGCCGATCGAGCGCGCACTCTACCGCGTTACGGGAGTGGACGAAGAACACGAGATGCGCTGGACCGAGTACGCGACGGCCATGCTGCTGTTCAGCGTGGTGTCGATGCTGGTGCTGTATGTGATCCAGCGAATCCAGGGAATGCTGCCGTTCAATCCGCAGCATTTTACGGCGGTCACGCCGGAACACGTGGCATGGAACACGGCGGCGTCGTTCACCACGAATACAAACTGGCAGGCCTACTCGGGCGAGACGACCATGAGCTATTTCACGCAGATGGCCGGGCTCGCGTATCACAACTTCGCCTCGGCAGCGACGGGCATCGCGCTGGCGATCGCCTTCATCCGTGGGATCGCTCGGCGGCAGATGCAGACCATCGGAAATTTCTGGGTCGACATGGTGCGGGCCAGCCTGTGGGTGCTGCTGCCGTTTTCGGTGGTGGGAGCGCTGCTGCTGGTATCGCAGGGCGTAGTTCAAAACCTGAAGCCGTACGACACGGTGAAACTGGTTGAGCCGCAACAGGTGCAGCGCGTGGGCCAGGACGGCAAGCCGGTGGTCGATGCCAGCGGCAAACCTGTGATGGACACGGTCGGGACGCAGACCATCGCCGAAGGGCCGGTGGCTTCGCAGGAGATCATCAAGGAGTGGGGCACGAACGGCGGCGGCTTTTTCAACGCCAATAGTTCTCACCCGTTCGAAAATCCTACGCCACTCTCGAACCTGATTGAGCTGTTTGCCATCTTCGCCGTATCGGCCGGGCTCACCTACGCGCTGGGGCGCATGACGAAGTCGCAGGCCCATGGCTGGGCGGTGTGGGCGGCGATGGCGATTCTGTTTCTGTGCGGAGTCACGACCGCGTACTGGGCCGAAGCGAAGGGCAACCCGCTGTATCCCTCGACGGTCGCACAGCACGTCACCAACACGCAGCCCGGCGGCAACATGGAGGGCAAGGAGACACGTTTCGGCATCGCCAACTCGGCGCTGTTTGCCACGGTCACGACCGACGCCAGCTGCGGCGCCATCAATGGCTGGCATGATTCGTTCACTCCGCTGGGCGGAATGGTGCCCTTGGTCAACATCATGCTCAGCGAGGTGATCTTCGGCGGCGTCGGCGCCGGCATGTACGGCATGCTGATTTACATCGTGCTGGCGGTGTTCATCGCCGGACTGATGGTGGGACGCACGCCGGAATATCTGGGCAAGAAAATCGAAGCCTATGACGTGAAGATGGCGATGCTGGTGTCGCTGGTGTTTCCGCTCGTCATTCTGACGCTGGCCGGCATTTCGTCGGTCAAAACTTTTGGAACGGCGGGCATTTCCAATGCCGGCCCTCACGGCCTGAGCCAGATTCTTTACGCCTTTGTTTCGTCAGCGGGAAACAATGGCTCGGCGTTTGGGGGCCTTACGGTCAACACGCTCTGGTATGACACTGCCACGGGCTTGACGATGCTGATCGGCCGCTTCTTCATGATCATCCCCATGCTGGCAATCGCCGGCAATTTGGCACAGAAGAAGTACGTGCCGCCGTCCGTGGGCACATTCCCCGTGACTACGCCGCTGTTCACCTTCCTGCTGATCAGCGTGATCCTGATTCTCGGCGCGCTTACGTTCTTCCCGGCGCTGAGCCTGGGACCAATTCTGGAGCACCTGCTGTTGTACGTAGGAAAGACCTTCTAGGAAAGATTATGGCGAGCCATCACAAATCGATCTGGGACGTGAAACTGGTACGTGACGCAGCGTGGAGCTCCGTGCTCAAGCTGGAGCCGCGCAACATGATGGGAAATCCCGTCATGTTCGTGGTCGAGATCGGCAGCGTGATCACCACCGTACTGCTGCTTCTCCATCCCCACGTGGCCTTTCGCTTCAACCTGCAAATCACCTTGTGGCTGTGGTTCACGGTGCTGTTCGCCAATTTCGCCGAGGCCATGGCCGAGGGACGCGGCAAGGCACAGGCCGAGACACTGCGCAAGGCGAGGTCGGAGACCATCGCCAAGCGGATTCTCTCCGACGGTAAGATCGAAGAGGTCGCAAGCGCCAAGCTGCGGGCCGGCGATTTTGTTTCCGTCTCTGCCGGAGAACTCATTCCCGGCGACGGAGAGATCGTCGAGGGCGTTGCGTCGGTGGACGAGTCTGCCATCACGGGCGAGTCAGCGCCGGTGATTCGCGAGGCGGGCGGCGACCGGTCGGCGGTGACCGGCGGGACGCGGGTTTTGAGCGATCACATCAAGGTGAAGATCACTTCGAACCCGGGCGAGACGTTTCTTGACCGCATGATCGCGCTGGTCGAGGGAGCGGCGCGGCAGAAGACGCCGAACGAGATCGCGTTGAACATCCTGCTCGCAGGGCTGACCATCATCTTTCTGTTGGCTGTGGTCACGCTGCAGCCGTTTGCCGTGTATTCAGGATCGCCGCAGACGGTTTTCGTTCTCGTTTCCTTGCTGGTCTGCCTGATTCCCACGACGATCGGCGGCTTGCTGTCGGCCATTGGCATCGCGGGCATGGACCGACTGGTGCAGCACAACGTTCTCGCCATGTCGGGGCGCGCGGTCGAGGCAGCCGGGGACGTGAATACGCTTCTTCTCGATAAGACCGGAACGATCACGTTTGGCAACCGGCAGGCTACCGAGTTTCTGCCTGCGCCCGGCGTGAGCGAAGCGGAAATGGCCGACGCGGCGCAGCTTTCCTCACTGGCGGACGAGACTCCCGAGGGCCGCTCGATCGTGGTGCTGGCCAAGGAAAAGTACAAGTTGCGCGGGCGGGATTTTGCCACGCATGAGGCGGAGTTCATTCCCTTCACCGCCCAGACCCGCATGTCGGGCGTGAATCTGGACGGGAGGCAGGTGCGCAAGGGCGCGGCTGATTCCATTGCGCACTATTTAGACCAGAACAGTGCGTCGATGCCGCAGGAGGTACGGGCGACGGTCGAGCGCATCGCTTCTTCCGGAGGAACGCCGCTGGTGGTCGCGGAGAATCGCCGGGCCATGGGCGTGATTCACCTGAAGGACGTGGTCAAAGGCGGAATCCGCGACCGCTTTGCCCAGCTGCGCGCGATGGGAATTCGCACCGTAATGATTACCGGCGACAACCCTCTGACGGCGGCGGCAATCGCGCGCGAAGCGGGGGTTGACGACTTTCTGGCGCAGGCTACGCCGGAAGACAAGCTGAAGCTGATTCGCAGCGAGCAGGCCGGCGGCAAGCTTGTCGCCATGACCGGCGACGGCACCAACGACGCGCCCGCGCTGGCTCAGGCCGACGTGGGTGTTGCCATGAACACCGGCACGCAGGCGGCCAAGGAAGCCGGGAACATGGTGGATCTGGATTCCAATCCCACCAAGCTCATCGAGGTCGTGGAAATCGGAAAACAGCTTCTGATGACGCGCGGGGCATTAACAACGTTTTCCATCGCCAATGACGTTGCCAAGTATTTCGCGATCATCCCCGCAATGTTTGCCGGTACCTTCCCGGTGCTGAATGCGTTGAACATAATGCGGCTGAAAACGCCGGAATCGGCGGTGCTCTCGGCCGTAATCTTCAACGCGCTGATCATCGTCGCGCTGATTCCTTTGGCACTGCGGGGGGTGAAATACCGCGCCATGAACGCGGAAGCGCTGCTGCGGCGGAATCTGTTCATTTACGGCGTGGGTGGACTGATCGCGCCGTTTGTGGGCATCAAGATCATCGACATGTTGATCACGGCCGTTGGCATGGCTTGAGGACTCTTATGAAGAAAAATCTGATCACCGCATTTCTGATGACGGTTGCGACCACGATTCTGCTGGGAGTGATCTATCCGCTCGTGGTTTACGGCCTGGCGCAGCTTTTTTTCCACGACAAGGCCAATGGGCAGATCATCACTCGCAACGGACAGGCGATCGGGTCGCGGATCATCGCGCAGCCCTTCACCTTGGCGAAGTATTTTCATCCGCGGCCTTCAAATGCCGGCAACGGATACGACGCGGCCAACTCCGGCGGCACAAACTACGCTCCGACCAATCAGAAGCTCATCGACCGCGTGCAGGCCGACGCCAAGACGTTGCACGAGGAAAATCCTTCGCAACCTATCCCGGTGGACCTGATTACCACTTCCGCGTCAGGGCTGGACCCGGAGATTTCGCCGGCGGCGGCGGAGTTTCAGGTTCCACGGGTGGCGCGAGAACGGGGCATGGCCGAATCGGCCGTGCGTGAACTGGTGCAGAAGTACACTTCTCAGCGCGATTTGGGGTTGCTTGGCGAGCCACGCGTGAATGTGCTGGAACTGAATCTTGCTTTGGACGATTCGCAGATGAAGCACTGATCCGCGGGCGCGCAAGTGCATTCGTGACTTCGGACTGGCTCGCCAAGACCCAGCGCCATCCCTCCGGGACTCGGTTCTGAATTTCTTTCGCTTACCCGGGGATTACGCCCCGGGCTAATGAATGTCGCCGCTTCGCGGCTGGGTACCGCCGGGATCGACATGCCTACCCTAGACCAAGGCCTGCAATCAGAACGGTAGTTTCAGCATCGTCTTTTGCTCTGCCCGAGTTTCCGCTGGAGGCCCCGTCCGGACTCGAACCGGAACCGCAGGTTTAGGAAACCTGAGCTCTATCCCGTTGAGCTACGGGGCCGCAAAATCAGATTAGCACGGGGAGAGTCGACGGGCCACAGCGCCGGGCGCGACCGGGCACTAGGGGTCTTTGGGACTCACCGGGTCATCGCCATGGCAAAGAGCCCAGCACGTCAGCGTGCCAATCACGATGCCGCCAATGACTTTTGCCTGCCACGAATTCAGCACCGCGCCGGCAGCGGTGATGGGACCGGAAGAGGGGTTGTCGGCTCCTCCACATTTCTCTGAGCGGGACTTTTGCTGGCTCTCGCGCACCGTGACGCGGTCGGAGTGCCCGTTCCTGGAGACTCGCTCCAGGTTAGTGGAGCGGGAATTCATGTACACATCGTTCTTGATGGCGGAAACGGTCACCTTGCCGTCCACATCAACCACCTCGTAGTGCGTCCAATCGGCATTGACCGGGGTGATTACCAGACAGCCGGCGCGGACTCGGAGACCCCGCGAAGTGTTGACGGAAAGTGAGCCGTGGTCGAGGACGAGTTCCCCGTTTTCGTACTGCACGAGAGTCTCCGGGTTGATATCGGCTGCGGAGCCGGAGGCCTCAATTCGAGCCACGGTCTGTTTCTGAGTTTCGATGAGATCGTCAGGGAACAATGCGGACGACGCGGGCGCGGGGCTTCGATTCAGCAGGACATTACCGCCGCTGGTTCGCAGCATGGCAGCCGCATCTTCTGCCATCAGAGACACGGGCAGAATTGCCATCATGGCCAAGCACACGAAACCGCGCCATTGAAACAGGCTCCGCCCTCTCATTGTCCGCACTATTGACTGCTACCAGCTTAGCTGGCGTTTGCGGAGGCGGGTATTGGCTCGGTTGGTGACCGGGAACGAAGCGGGACACGGCGTTCGGGCAGGCGCTGGTCAGGCGCGGGCGAAGTCGATGTAGCCCTTTTGCACGTCGGTGCGGATCAACTTCGCGCGGAGTTTGTCGCCCACATCGAGCCCATGCTGGCCCTGCACGAGCAGTCCTTCGAGGTGGGGCTGGAACACGCGCACGAAGGTGCCGCGATCGGTCGCGCCGGTGACGATGGCGTCGAAGACCTCGCCGATCCGGTGCTGCATGGCGACGGCGGCCAGCCGCTTCGACATCTCGCGTTCGACTTTCTTGGCGGCGTCTTCCATGCGTGTGCAGTTGGCGGCGATAGTGGTGAGTTCCGCGTCGGAGTAGGGATTTGGCTTGCCTGCGAGCATCGCCTTGATGAGGCGCTGCGTGACCACATCGGCGAAACGGCGGTTGGGGGCGGTGGAGTGAGTGTAGTCCTGAACCGCCAGGCCGAAGTGACCGGGCGCGACTTCACCGGCGCGTTCCAGCACGTACTCGCCGGGGCCGAGAAGTTTGATGACGGTCAAGGAAACGTCGGCGAAGCGATCGGGATCTGCCGCCTTGAGCTTCAGCAGCAAATCATTCAGCGCCTTGGAGTCGGGCTGGGCTGGCAGTTTCTCTCCCTTGGATGCGGCCAGTTGCACGATGCGGTCCCAACGCTCGGGCGTGCGCACGATGCGGCGTATGGACGAGACTTTTTGCAGGAAGCGAGCCACCACTCCGTTGGCCGCGATCATGAAGTCCTCGATCAGCTCCGTGGCGCGGTTCTTCTGCTGCTGGACCACGTCGACGACCTGCTGGTTGAGCACAAGAGGATAGACTTCGTCGGTCTGCAGGTTCAGCGCGCCATTCTGGATGCGCTGGCCTTTCAACTTCTGCGCGACATCATCCTGAAGTTTCAGCTGGGCCTGCAAATCGCTCGCGGCCGCCACCTTGGGCGGAGCAGGCGACTTCCCTTCCAGCCACGCGCCCACGGAGTTGTATTGCAGCTGAGCCTTATTGCGGACTACGGCGCGGTAGACGTCGGCGGTTTTGAGACTGCCCGCGGAGTCGACGACGAACTCGATCACGACACTGAGGCAGTCCTGGTTTTCGAGCAGCGAAGTCGCCCCCGTCGACAATTCCTCCGGAAGCATGGGGAAGTTCTGGATGCCGGTGTACACGGTTGTGGTTTCGCGCGCGGCGTGCTGATCGATTGGAGTTTGTGCAGGGACAAAAGCATCGACATCGGCGATGCCGACCATTATTTTTATGTCGCCGTTGGAAGCGAGCTCGGCAACTTCGATCTGATCAAGGTCGCGGGAGGTGTCGTTGTCGATGGAGGACCAGAGCAGATTGCGCAGGTCGCGCACATCGCCTGCAGCGGCGATCTGCGGCGGATGGGCCTTCAGGTCGGCAAGTTGCTGCCGGACTTCGGGCGGGAAGTCCGGTTCGAAGCCGTGCGCGATCATGACTGCGCGGGCGGTGGCCTGCAGGTCGAGGTGAGAAGGGCTGGCGTTGGGCATGCGTCTTCGTCTACGAGCGGACCATTCAGGCTATCACGTGCGGAGAGAGTTTCGCGCTAGCCCCCGTGCAGCCGGGCGATATCGTCGTTGGTATAGACGTGTGAACCGGGCTTGCGGTGCGCTTTGGCGAAAGCGGCGGCCTGGGCGAGCGTGACGCCGTATCCCTCGCTGGCGAGGGATCGGTCTGTTTCGATTGCCGTAACCCCGCCGTCAAAGAAGCTCGGCGGCAGAGTGAAGTCCGGCTGAGGCGCGGTGACTTCGACTTCGCCGGAGCTCTCGGCCGGTTCCGTCGCTGCGGGCGTGCCCCAGAAAATCTGCTGAAGATTCGCCTGATTCTGAGAAGCGGCAGGCGCGAGGACTGCTTCCGCCTCGCCGCTGCCTTCCGCCGTGATGCTGGCGGGAGGCGCGTTGAGATCAAGGCTGGGCGTAGCTATGGAATGCAGCACCAGCGGCGATCCGGTAATCAGATATTGCGGGCCCACGGGAAAATTCGTGTCCTGGGCAGTAGCTGCGCCGCTAAGAAGAACGAGTAGGGCGAGGGCGAGATGCAGACGCATAGAGCCTCCGGGAGCAAAGCTCCTTCTACGTCTCATTATGGACCGAAGAGAGTCCATTTTCCAGAGGCAGGCGGCTCCAAATCCGGCTACTGGTGCTGGTTTTCGCTTCCCGCGACGGCGTCGGCGTTTTCCCTCTCGCGACGGTTAGCCCGGATCACATAGAGCATGTAGAGCACAACCCCCACGTTCCCGACAAACACCGCGGAGCGCAGAGGAGTTAATCCGCGAAACAGTTCGCGGATTTCGACCGGCAGCAACATCGCTCCCGAGATCAACGCAACCCATTCTGCCCACGTGCGTTCCCTCCACAGACCATAGGCTTCGGTGAAGCGGAGTGCGGCGTAGGCAAAGGCGATGCGCACCGCGACCCACAGGCGGGCGTCGGTCAGGCTGTCGGCAAAATCGAGAAACAGCTGGGCTGAGCGGCTGTCGGTATTGACGTGCAGAAGCGCGAGCAGGCTCTCGGCCAGCAGCCATGCGTCTTTGTGAAGGAGAGCGAGGGCGCAAACGCCCATCAACACCACGAACACGCCCTTAAAAAACTCGAACGCGGCTACCGCCCGGAGCACGCGCCGCTGCTGGCGGTGCGGATCAGGATTGGTCGCAGGATGGCTCATGCGATAGCTGAGGGCAGAGTAACACGGGCGCGGCGGTCACGCAGGCCGACGGCGCTCTTCATCCCTTTGGCACTGCTTCTTACCTCAGTAACTGGAGCGGGCGCGGGAACAATGGCACCATCACCATGGAGATCCCATATGCGGAGAATTCTCGACTTGCTGGGCATCACGATCCTGTGCGCTGCCGCCTCGTTCGCGCAACAAGCTGCGGCGCCCCAGACTGCGCGCCAGGCACTGCTGGAAATGTTTTCGCTGAAGACGCCGGGAACTTTCGTGAAGCACCTGCCGCAGGCCACGCGAGCGGCGCTTGAGAAGAGCGGCGCCCTGGGGGCGATGCAGCAGTATTCCGCCCTGGCCGGCCAGATGCAGACACAGGGACAGAGTCTGCAGACTTTTGAAACCGGCCGCGTCCTGCTGGTGACCGAGGATCCCAAGACCAGTCAGAAGACCGAGATTGTCGTGGTGAAGGACACGCTGCGCGGCGATGAGGACGACATCGAGCTGTCATTTCAGCTCTACAAGAACGGTCAGGCGCAACGCACCCCGTTCATGCCGCAAATGACCTTTGCGATGAAGCAGGAGGCGCAGATCTGGAAGCTGAATGAGATTTCAGTCACGGTGCATGTACCTCTGGCCGATCCGGATTTTCTGAAAGCGATGACGGAGAAGATGACGCCTCAGGTCAACACGACTTCCACCTTCGCGCCCCAAGCCGCCACGACCGTGTCATTCACTCCTCGCAGCGAGAGCCCAGCTCAGCCGGCCGGCAGCGATGCCATGGTGATCGCCTCCTTGCGCACGATTCTCACGGCTGAGGCGACCTACGCAACCCAGTACCCCATGGTGGGTTTTACCTGCACGCTCTCGGACCTCGACGGCTTCGGCGCGGGGGAACCGAACCAGCACCAGGCCATGCTCATCCACAGCGGTCTGGCCAGCGGCAAGCGCTACGGGTTTGTGTTTATGCTTTCGGAATGCAATGGGACGCCGGCTACTGGTTTTCATCTCACAGCCGCGCCGAATGCGAACACGTTTGGGCGGAAGGCGTTCTGTGCCGATCAGTCGAACGTGATTCGATCGTCGGACGACGGCAATCCTGCGACGTGTCTGGCGAATGGGACGCCCGTGCAGTAGAGGACTTCACCACGGCGAAGCGTGCGTGGCAACTGAACCGATTTTCTTTACCGCAAAGAACGCTAAGAACAGCCGCAAGGTTCGCAAAGAGAACCAATCAAGCAACACCGATCGAACGGGGTTGCTTCTCTTCGCGAACTTTGCGGCATTTCTTAGCGTTCTTTGCGGTAAGAACTTCGCAAAGAACGTGGGAACTGCGGTGCCCGAGCAACAAAGCCGTCGAGCTTCGCTCAGGGCAGGCCGGGGGCGGCTGTCCCTACATGCTCATTTCTTTCGGATGGCGGCGCGCAGTTCGGCGGCGATTTCCTGCGAGGCCTTAATAGCTGCGGCGTGCTGGTTGACGTTGAATGAGATCGCGCCCACACGAGCGTGGCCGCCGCCGCCGTAGCGCTCGCAAATCTTGGCCAGGTTAACCTCGGGCTCCTGGGGCGCCCAGGGATTCGATCCCACCGACACCTTTACGCGAAAACTGCTCTTGCTGAGGCCCACGCTGTAGACCGACTCCGGATGCAGGTAGTACGGAATGAACTTGTTGTAGCCCTCCAGATCGTGGTCGGTGACGTCAAAAAAGATCGTGCGGTCTTTGCATTCGGTCCGCTGCTTCAGGATTCCGATAGAAAGCTCGTGCCGCTTGAGCAGCGGCGGCAAGAGTGGGGCGACAAACGGCGCTTCGAGAATCTCAGCTAAGGGCTTGGTGGCCAGCAGGGGAATCAGATTGGGGACAAAGCCGTGGTCCGGCGCTGACTCGATCACCATGGTGAGCTTCATAGCCGGAGCCTCCATCTCCACGGCGGTCTCGGCGTCGGCGTAGAGAGCGCCGTCGATCACGTCGGTCCAGTGCACGAGGTCGGCCACGGGGCCTGGGTCAAAGCCGAAGTGCTGCTGCGCGATCATGGCGATGAAGCTGGTGCAGGACTTGAAATCGGGATCGTAAAACTTGCGGTTGCTTTCGTTCCGCTCGAAGTGCTCGGCGTCAGCCGGCGACAGAAAGGCGCTCTGGTGATGGTCGAACCACCAGGTGATTTTGGGAGAGCTGGAATACTTGAAGTCGACGATGGCGTTCTCGTCGCCGTCGAATTCGCGTTCGTCAAACAGCGCCCCGGCGCGGTGGACCAGGCCGGTAAAGACGAACTCGGCGTCGCTGCGAATGCGCTCGCGGTAAAAGCGCGCGAACAGCGCGGCCGAGGAAGCTCCGTCAAAGCACTTGTCGTGATAGAAGACCCGAACTCGCAATGAACTCCCCAAACTCCTGGTTTTCACTTCCCTGAGATTCACGCCGTTGATGCGCGATTTCGGGAAGCAATGTAAAAGCTAATAGGATTGACAGCTTCGCGCAGGAAAGTCAAGGGCAGACTGGGGGCACCGGTGCAGCCTCAGAACAGCGATTCGTATCAGGGCATCGCTTTAGCGATGCCACCAGCAGTGTGCAGGAAACGAGCGGCTTTAAGCCGCTGAGTTTCCGCCACCTGCGGCGGCTAAAGCCGATTTCACGTCGCAATCGCGGCGGCATGCCTGCAGGCATGCCCTGATACGAAACTCCAGAACTGCGGTGAATCTGACATCTAGATCGCGTTCGCCTGTTTTTCCGCCATGTCGCCAATGACAGGCAGCTTCCACTTCTGCCCGCCGTTCGCCTTGATCAGCAGCATGATCCAGATCACCACGACGCCAACCCACAGCGCCATCCACAAGAGAAACATAACTAGATGCCCGAGAATCGGGATAAACGCCAGCACCGCAGAGAGGATCATGAACGCGATCGAGAGTGCGATCCACGCCCCGAAGAAGAAGAGGTTCTGCCAGGCGTGAAACCGTACGAACCGGTTCTTGTTGTAAGGCTCCATCACCAGGAAAATGATGGACGGAATGATGGTGATGTAAGCCAGCATGCCGGCGACGTTGTCCGTCATGCCGCCTGTGCTGGCGACGGGAGCAGCAGCCGGGGCGGCATGCGCCGCGCAGGCCGTGGTGCCATCGGGAATCTGTGTACCGCACGTACTGCAGAACGCCATAGAGATTTCCTCCTCAGTCGCCAGAATCGAAGCACTCACCAGGATGCACCCGCTCAGGCCCGGCGGCGTCGCGGGCAACGTACCAAAAAACTCGCGACGAAGCAATCCACAAATGTGCAGGAAGCGGGATCGGGCCTACTCTGACCCCGAGTATCGTTCCGCCACGCTGCCCAGAACGGGGAGCTTGAACCTGTCCCCCTGAAGCGCTTTGACCACCAATACCAGCCAGATCAGCCCGGCGGCGAGCCCTGCCGCGACCGAAATCAGCACGGTCAGAAGCGGTCCCACGAGGGGAACGCTGAACAGAACAAGCCCGGCCAACTTGAGGATGGCTACCGTTAGCAGCGCGGCCGCCCACAGCAGGAGGCATTGCACGGAGTGAAAGCGCACGAAGCGGTTTCGATTGTAGGGCGGACGAAGCAGGAACACGATCGCGGGGAGAAAGGTAAGGTAAGCGAGAGCGCCCGCGATGTTCTCTGGAAGAAAGCCCACACGCTGGCCAGGCGTGACGCAGCCGGGAGTGGGGCGCCCGCAGCCGGGGCAGAAAGCCGCCGTCTCCGGCATCTGAGCAGCGCAATGGAGGCATAGGATCGGCATGGGATTCAGTCGATCCCTAATCGCGCAAGTTATCAGAAGGACGCCCGTGCCGTAAACCGGCGAACCAAGCTAGCGCATTGACGCAACCCGGCTCCAAGTGTATGTTCGTGCAAATTTCCATGCGCGGCGGCGGCTTGCGCACGAGGGGACAACGGATGGCGATTTGCGCGGCTTGCGGGAACAACATGGCGGAGGGCGAACGGTTCTGCCGCGTCTGCGGCCGGGACGCCCTCACGGGCACTGTCGCAGCTCATGCCCCCGCTCCGGTTGCCCCGGGAGCTCCCGCAACCACCAGCGGGAAGGCGATCGTTAGCCTGGTGTGCGGGCTTCTGTTTTTCATCCCTTTCCTCTTCATCGTGGCCATCGTGTGTGGCCACATTGCGTTATCCGAGATCAAGAAGAGCGCAGGCCGGCTGAAGGGCGAAGGCCTGGCCATTGCCGGGCTGGTGCTGGGATACGGTTGGGTTCTGACCATTCCGATCATTCTGATCATGGCAGCGATTGCGATTCCCAACCTGCTGCGGGCGCGCATCGCGGCGAATGAAGCGTCGGCAGTGGCTTCGGTTCGGACCCTCAACGTCGCCGAGGTGACCTATTCCACCGAGCATCCGGACGCCGGATTTACCTGCTCCCTTTCCGACCTGTCGAGCATCATCGATCGCAAGCTGGCGAGCGGCCAGAAGAGCGGCTACGCGTTTGAACTGTCGGGCTGCACCGCCGACGACAAGGGAGCGATGGCGCACTACCAGGTCGTCGCCTATCCTGTCACCCGCAACCAGACCGGCATGCGGGCGTTCTGTTCCGGCGAGGATGCGGTTGTAAGAGTCGACCGGAACGGCTCAGCGCAGGATTGCCTGGCAAACGGCGCGCTTTTATCTCAATAGAACGGGATCACTTCCAGGAGGCAACGAATGTTCTGTCCACAGTGCGGGACGAATAACGCGGACACAGCAGCGGTGTGTGTACAGTGCGGCAGAGCGTTGCAGGCGGCTGCCCCTCCAGCCCTACAGCAACCAGGGGTGGTCATGCCGCCGGGCACCAGCGTGCAGAACTACCTGGTCTTCGCGATCCTGGCCACTGTCTTCTGCTGCCTGCCGGCCGGAATCCCGGCCATCGTCTATGCGGCTCAGGTCAACGGGAAGCTGCAAGGCGGCGACGTGGCGGGAGCGCAGGCTGCCTCGAAGAACGCAAAAATGTGGTGCCTCATCTCGGTCGGAGTATTTTTTGCGGGATTCCTGGTGTGGGGTCTGCTCGCCATGTTTGGCATCCTAGGCAGCCTTGCCCACCACTAAGAGATTATGACGATGTTGCAGGCTCGCGGACGTTGGTTGGCGATGATCATCCTCGGCGCCGGGGTGGTGGCTGCGTTCATGCTCCGCTTCTTCGATCCGGCAACTTCCGGGGTGTTTCCTCCTTGTCCCGTGCGCTATCTGACGGGCTGGTATTGTCCGGGCTGCGGATCGTTGCGCGCAATGCATCAACTGCTGCACGGCAATCTGCGCGCGGCCTGGGCCATGAATCCGCTGACTGTGACCCTGCTTCCTTTCGTGATGTACGGCCTGGCGTCGCATGCGCTGTTCGAGATTCGCGGGCGAGAACTGCCGCGGACCTTCCTGCCCGCAGTGTGGATTCGCGCCCTCTGCGCGATCATCGTCCTGTTTGGGATTGCCCGGAACCTTCCCTTGCATCCGCTGAACCTGCTGGCCCCGGGCGCGATGCTGCACCCGTGAGGCGTGAGAACTTGCCTAACTTCTAAGGGCTTCCTGTTTCTTCCGGCAGTCTTCGCACAGACCATAGATCTGGAACGTGTGGCGAGTGGTGAGGTAGTGGTAGCGGTGGCCGATTTCCTGCTCCAGTTGGCTCACTTCCTGGGAGAAGAACTCGACCGAACTGCCGCACCCGGTGCAGACCATATGGTGATGGCTGCGGCGGTTGTACTGGTGCTCGTAGCGCGCGATGCCGTCGTGAAAGGCAACTTCGCTGGCCAGGCCGCACTCGGCCAGCAACTTCAGCGTGCGGTAGACGGTGGTGTAGCCGATGCGCGGGTCTTTCTTTTGCACCAGGCGATGGAGTTCGTCGGTGGAAAGATGGTCGCGCGTTTCCAGAAATGTGCGCAGGATAGCGTCGCGCTGCGCCGTCTGCTTCAAGCCCACGCGTTTGAGGTGCTGGTGCAGGATGCCCTGAGCCTCGCGCACCATCTGGCGGGAAAGGGTGGGCTGGTCATCGATGCGTTTCTGCAGCATGGCGGATGGGGCGGGCAGCCGGAGTCAGGATAGCATCGGCCATCTTGAAAATGAAATTCATTTTCAGCGGGACCCGGCCCCCGCGCCCCTGGCTTACAATCGAAGTTTCACATGAGCACACTGGCAGAGATCAGCGCACCCAGCGCGCGGCGGTCCCCCGTTCTCCGCATTGTTCTGTGGCTGTCTGTGGCCCTGCTGTTACTCCTGGCGGGGGCAGCCGGCTACGCCTGGTTCGCGGCCGAATCGGCATTGCCCCAGTTGGACGGGCAGCTGCAGGTCGCAGACCTCTCGGCTCCAGTCACGGTCACGCGCGATAGCCACGGTGTTCCCGCCATCGAAGCCGCCAATCTGGACGATCTTTTCTTCGCGCAAGGTTTCGTCACTGCGCAAGACCGCCTGTGGCAGATGGACGTAATGCGGCGCTACGGCAGCGGAGAGCTCTCGGAGATTCTTGGAGACGAGATGCTGAAGCTCGACCGCGAGCAGCGGATTCTGGGGCTGCGGGCCGCGGCCAAGAAGTCGCTGGCCATGGCAAGCACGCGCGACCGGAGCTTCTTCGAGGCGTACGCGCGGGGAGTGAATGCCTACATCAGCGCGCGGAAGCGCAGGCTTCCGATCGAGTTCCGCATTCTTGGTTACGCGCCCAAGCCGTGGCTGGCGGAAGATTCGGTCGTAATTGCCAATTCGATGGTCAAGGATCTGAACTATCACTACTTCTTCGATGCCCTCGCGCGCGAACAAATTCTGGCCCGGCTGGGGCCGGAGCTGACGGCGGATCTGTATGTAAACCGTTCGTGGCACGATCGTCCGCCCACGGTCATGCGCGACGATCTGGCCGAACCGCAGAACAACAGCGGCGATTCTGACGACAATGATGACGAGGACGACGATTCCGGCCCGGACGACGCGGTCACGAAGAGCACAGCGCCGGCCACGATGCCAGACGGCATTCCCGTCAATGGCTCCAACAACTGGGTCATCTCCGGCGCGCACACGGTGACGGGCAAGCCGCTGCTTTCGAATGACATGCACCTCGGCCACCAGATGCCGAACCTGTGGTATGAGGCCCATCTGCATGCCGGGACGCTCGACGTCGCAGGAGTGACGCTACCCGGAATGCCCTTCGTCGTGGTGGGCCACAATCAGCGCATTGCCTGGGGATTTACCAACGTGGGGCCGACCGTGACCGACGTCTACATCGAGAACTTCAACCCGCAAGGCGAGTATCAGACGCCGGGAGGATGGGTTCAGCCGGAGCACCGCACCGAGACCATTCACGTCAAAGGCCAGCCCGATGTGAACATCAATGTGAGGATCACGCGGCATGGGCCAGTCATCACGGAGCTGGTGCCGGGTGAGGCGCGGCCGCTGGCGTTGCGTTGGACGCTGTACGACGGCTTGCGCATCCCGTTTTTTGACCTGAATGCGGCGCAGAACTGGGACGAGTTTCGCAAGGCGCTCGCGCTGCTGGACGCGCCGGGACAGAACGTGGTCTACGCCGACGTAGATGGCAATATCGGATACCAGTGCACCGGCAAGATTCCGATCCGCGCCGCGGGAGATGGCAGTCTTCCCGCGAGTGGCGCCGACAACGCTCACGAATGGACTTCCTACATTCCCTTTGAAAAGCTGCCCAGCATCTACAACCCGCCATCAGGAATCATCGCAACGGCCAACGGCCGTGTCACCCCGGACGGATATCCCCATTCGATCAGCATGGAGTGGGAGGCTCCCTGGCGGGTGGAGCGGCTTTATCACGTGCTGGAATCGGGACGCCAGTTCTCCGCCGCCGACATGCTCGCACTGGAAAATGACGTGCATTCGGAAGCTGAGCAGTTTGTGGCCGAACGCCTGGTCTATGCCGTCGATCACGCCAGCAAACCCTCTGCTCGGGCAAAACAAGCCGCCGATCTGATGCGGAATTGGGATGGCCGCATGCTGGCGGCTTCCGCGGCGCCGACCATCGTCGACAGTTCGATCGTCACACTGAGGCGTCTGCTACTCGAACCGAAGCTGGGAAGCGCGCCGGCCGATCCGGTCCGGGAAGATGAGACCCTTAGTTGGAAGACTTATTCCTGGGAGATGCGATCGGTGTGGCTCGAGAACATTCTGCTGCATCATCCCAAGCGCTGGCTGCCGGACAAATATCCGAACTATGACGAATTGCTGACTGCGGCGGTCGAGGAGGCGGTGAAATATCCGCAAGCTCCGAAGGACCTTTCCTCCTGGCGCTGGGGCGCTTTCAACGCGGTGGAAATTCAGCATCCCGTGCTGGGGAACATTCCGCTGCTACGGCACTGGTCTGGGCCGGGAGTGCAGGAGCAGTCCGGCAGTGGATACACGGTGAAGGCAGTGACTCGGCACCACGGCCCATCCGAACGTTTTACAGCCGATCTGGCCAACCTCGACCAGTCGACTCTGAACACAGTGACCGGGCAGAGCGGAAATTTTCTAAGCTCTCATTACATGGACCAGTGGAAGGCATGGTACGCGGGAACGACGTTTACTGTGCCCTTCAGTGCGAGGGCCGTCGAGGCAGGCAAGGCCCATAGGCTGATGCTGCAGCCTATGAAATAGCCGGTGCAGCGGCGGACGCCTCGTCCGCCAGCCTCGTTCCGCCCCCCGGACGAGGCGTCCGGGGCTACGTGGCCCTGCTAGAAGAAATCAATTGCCTTTACGTCTCCCACGAACCCGACAATGTTGATCGTCCCCGTAGGAAGGAGATCCTCGAAAGTGTTGATGTAGAGAATATCCTTGGTGGTGTCGTAGACGCGCAGGTTCCCGCCCTGGGCGACGTACTCAATGAAGCGCGTAGAGAAACTCTGGAGGCCGGTCACATCCCCGTTGTCTGGAGGAACGATAACGGTATTTTTGTCGTTATTGAAGATGGAAAGACAGCCGCGGACTTCGCCGCTGGGAATGTTGACGTTGCCGATGTTCGTGCAACCGCGAGATCCAATAAAAAGCTGGCCGTTATTGCTGAAATCCATGTGGTCGTGATAGCCATCGGTGATCACCGCGGTGCCAATCACCTTTCCTGCGGTCAGGTCCACAATGTCGAGGCGTCCACAGGTGGTCGCTGCAGTGGTCTGGCCCGTGCACGCGTTGTTGGTCGGCGGCGTTCCGGCAACGAAAAGAACCGTGCCGCTCAACACTGCGTAAGTGGCGGCATCGACCGGAATAGTCTGCGTGATCTTAAGGCTATTCAGATCGAAGACGGCCACGCTGGCCTGGGTTCCCCCGCATTCCGGACCGCAATTCAGAATGTAGGCAGTCGTTCCGTTAATGATGGCGAAGACCGGTTCATCGAAGCCGGGGATAACCACGCAAACGGGATTCGGTGCCGTGTTGCAACTGGTGTCGACCGGCGGAACCGCCAGCAGCGGGGAGAGAACCGTGACGGAATTCGAGGTCACGGAATTCGGGCCGTTCGGGCTGAAGACCAGCAACTGGGTGGCATTTGGATTGGAGATCACGGTTTCGGCATTGCTCACGCCGATGGTGGTGGTGATGGTACCCGCAGTGAGGTTCATCACGTCGACTGCGCCGAGCACCTGAAATCCCGGGACGGAGGCGCTGGGGACGGCAGCAAATCCGATCGGGTCGGCCGTCGGCAACGCCATGCTCAAACTTTGCCCCTGCAGCTGCACGCGCCCCATACTACTTTCCGTCACAGTGTTGACGGCAAAGACGGAATTGCTGCCCGCGTCAAAGACAATCAGCTGGTTGCGCGATGGCGAAATGGCCATCATGCCGGGCTCGGTTCCGGCACCTAGCGGGGCCACAGAAGGCAAAGTGTCGTTCTGCCCGTTAATCAAACGCAGATCTCCGAAGACTGTGTTCGCCGTGACGCCCTGCGAAGCCAGCACGCGTTCCCGCAGATGGCTGGGCGCCGTCCCTGCGCCGTAACCTCCGCAGGAAATCAGGCTCACCGCGACGCATAACAAGGCAGCGATGAAAAGAAGTCTTTTGCTCAAACCGCGGGCTCCTAAGGGAATGAAAAAGGGCGATTTAGCTGCGAAATCAGGGATTATAGCAGACCCTGAAACCCATCCCCTGTCGCGCGATGCTCTCGTACCCCTGGCTATCAGATGCGCGATTTCGTACTCATCCTGTATTCTCAGCAGATATGGCGGCTGATTTTCTTGCCCGGGTCAAACAGTCTCCCCTGTTGTGCGACGGCGCCATGGGGACGCTGCTTTACGCCAAAGGCATCTTCATCAACCGGTGCTACGACGAACTGAATCTTTCGCAACCCGACCTGATTCGCGGGATTCATCGCGAATATCTTCAAGCGGGCGCAGAGATCATTGAAACCAATACCTTCGGGGCGAACTCTTTCCGTCTGGCCCGCCATAGCATGGCGGACAAGGTACGAGACATCAACCGGGCCGGAGCCCGGCTGGCCCGTGAAGCGGCCAAGAGTTTCGATGTATATGTCGCGGGATCGGTTGGCCCGCTGGGCACTCGCATTGAGCCTTTGGGGAAAACTTCGTTCCAGGAGGCTCGCGCCGCATTTCGCGAACAGATTGAAGCGCTGGTGGAAGGTGGAGTCGATCTGCTGATTCTGGAGACCTTTGGCTATCTGGAAGAGATCCATCAGGCGCTGTTGGCCGCGCGCGACGTCAGCGCATCGCTCCCGCTGGTAGCCCAGGTGACCATCGACGAGGACGGCAACTGCCTCGACGGCTCCGATCCGGAGACGTTTGCTCCCAAGCTCCAGGAGTGGGGAGCTGATTTGATTGGCTGCAACTGCAGCATCGGACCGGTGGCCATGCTGGACGCCATCGAGCGCGTGCGCGCGGCTTCTTCTCTACCCCTGGCGGCGCAACCGAATGCCGGCATTCCCCGATCGGTAGAGGGCCGCAATATCTATCTGTGCTCGCCGGAGTATATGGCCAGTTACGCGCGCAAGTTTGTGGCGGCAGGCGTGCGCCTGGTGGGAGGTTGCTGCGGAACCACACCCGACCATATTCGCGCCATGAAATCGGCGCTGCGAGTGGGCGAGGCGCGAGGAAAAGCGGCGACAGTTCCAGCGTTGGGCAGTCATGCCACTCCTGCCGCAGTCCCCGCCATGCCCCTGGCGAATCGTTCCCGCCTGGGCGCCAAGCTGGCGGGGGGCGAATTTGTCACGATGGTCGAGATCGTCCCGCCCAAAGGCACCGACATTCGCAAAGAGGTCGAGGGAGCGAGATTTCTGAAGTCGGTCGGGGTGGACGCAGTCAACATTCCCGACAGCCCACGGGCCTCGGCGCGTATGAGCAATCAGGCGCTGTCGCTGCTGATTCAGCGCGAAGTGGAGATGGACGCGATTCTGCACTACACCTGCCGCGACCGCAACGTGCTCTGCATTCAGAGCGATCTGCTGGGCGCGGCCGCGGTAGGAATCAGGAATCTGATCTGCATCACCGGCGATCCTCCCAAAATGGGAAATTACCCGGACGCCACGGCGGTGTTCGACGTGGACGCGATCGGGCTGGTGAACATCGTCCGTAACCTGAACCAGGGACTGGACATCGGCCGCAATCCCATCGGGGCAGGCACGGGTTTTGTGATCGGCGTGGGAGCCAACCCGGGCCTGACCGACCTGGACGAGGAAATTCGCCGTTTTGAGTACAAGGTCCAGGCCGGGGCGGAATATGCGGTCACCCAGCCGGTTTTCGACTTGCGCCTGCTGGAAAACTTCCTGCGGCGCATTGAACACTGCCGGATTCCGGTGGTGGCGGGGATTTGGCCGCTGGTCAGCGTGCGAAACGCGGAATTCATGAAAAACGAGTTGCGGGTTTCCGTGCCGGACTCGATTCTGGAGCGCATGGCGCGCGCCCAGACTCCGGAGGCGGCCCGGGAGGAAGGCGTCACCATCGCGCGGGAGATGCTGATGGCGGCACGGCACATGGTTCAGGGGGTGCAGATCAGCGCTCCTCTGGGCCGCTACAGATCGGCTGTGGACGTGCTGGAGGCGCTGGGCACGGCTCGTCCCAGAGCGTCAGCGTAATCGGCGCCGGAATCGGCATGCGCTTCCCGATGTGGGAGTCGGCACGGCCAGGACTGTGAAAATCCTCGAAAAAAGACTGGACACGTTGCGCAAATAGTTGCATTAAAATAAGGAGAGGAGCGAAGCCCGTTGGCCAAGTTCGAAGAGTGTCTCCAGCGACTCGAGAAGATCGTTCAGGAGCTGGAAAAGGGAGAGGTGCCGTTGGAAAAGTCCCTGGCGCTGTTTGAAGAAGGCATGCAGCTGTCCTCCGCTTGCCGGAAAGAGCTCGAGCAAGCCGAAGGCAAAGTGGAGATCTTGCTGAAAAAGAACGGGAAGCTCCAGGAAGAGCCGTTTGAGCCGCTGACGGAAAAGGCGCCTGCGCGCCGGTAGGTCCCTCAGTGCGGCTCGTAAGTTGAGAAGTTGAGAAGTCTGTGGAGTTGGGGTCTCCCAGCCCGCCCCGCAGCCTGAGTCCGATATTGACGACGGTTGAGAGATCGGGGGATGTATGCCTCAAAGTGTTGTCGTTCTAGAGAAAGATCCGAGGGTGGCCCGCTTCCTGGCCAGCGGGTTGTGCCCTCACTTCGCCGTGCATGTAATCGAATCCCGCGACGAGCTGCACGAATATGTCGCCAAGGGGCGCCCGGAAGCGCTGGTGCTCAACATTGAACATTGGCGGCTGAGCGATGTCGAGAATATGCACCGCGACTTTCCCGCTCTGCCCATTGTGTGCACGCACCGCATCCCGGACGAGGAGATGTGGATGGCCGCCCTCGAAGCTGGCGCCAGCGACGTTTGTGCGGCCGATGATGTGGACAATGTGCTTACTTCAGTGCTCCGCAATCTGGGGCTAGCGCGAACCGCTGCAGCATAGTTTCCGAGATTGCAAAGGGACGCCTGCGGGCGTCCTTTTTCTTTTTTGCTTAATTTCTGTCTGCAACCAAAATTGGTTTTGGGAAGGGCACGACTTCAGTTGTGCCGTCAAGAGCAGCATTAATACCAGGCTTTAGCCCCTGAGATGAGTGGTTCTTATCCTCGGGTAGGCCCGCGAACGTCCCCTAAATGAATGCGACCGCGAAAAGAGTCAGCGCCCACCAGCGCCTTGCTATACTCACTGCTTCATGCTGCAGCAGACTCTCGAACAAGGCCAACGTCTGACCGACGCTGCGCTCGACCGGCTCATTCCGCTGGAATCCCAACCTCCTGTCTCCATTCATAAGGCCATGCGGCACAGCGTGTTCGCCGGAGGAAAGCGTCTGCGCCCGGTGCTTGCGATGGAGGCTGGACGCATGGTCGCGGGGTCGTTGCCCGCAGGCATCGAGGAACTGGGTGCGGCGCTGGAAATGCTGCACACCTATTCGCTGATTCACGACGATCTTCCTGCACTCGACAACGACGACGTGCGCCGCGGGCGACCCACGTGCCACAAGGTATTCGGCGAGGCCATTGCGATTTTGGCTGGAGACGCGCTGCAGACCCAGGCTTACGAAGTGCTGGCGCGGCTGAAGTGCCCGGCGGAGGCCCGCGTTCGCATTGTCGAGGAGATCGCCCGCAGCACTGGCACGGTCGATGGCATGATCGGCGGGCAGGTCGTCGATCTGGAGGCCGAGCATACCAAACCGACGACGGAAATGCTGGAATACATTCACCGCTCGAAGACTGCGGCGCTGATCACGGCGAGCCTGGTGAGCGGCGGACTGTTCGCCGGGGCCAAGGACAGTCAGGTGGCGAGACTGCGTGCGTTTGGAATGGGGATCGGGCTGGCATTCCAGATCGTTGACGACGTGCTCGACGTGACGCAGACATCGGAGCAGTTGGGAAAGACTGCGGGAAAAGACAAGAGCTCGGAGAAAGCAACGTATCCCGCTCTGTTTGGGATTGAGGCTTCGTTGCGCAAGGCGGACGCTCTGGTGAGTGACGCATTCAACGAACTGGACAGTTTCGGCGAACGGGCTGAAACCCTGAAGGAACTGGCAAGGTTCCTGGTGGAACGGAAGAAATGACGCAGGAGGCCCTGGACATCAGTCCTTGATCGCGAGCCTCTGTGCCCCTCTGTGCCCTCTGTGGTAAAAATTAACTACGGCGATGGAGTTCGCCAAAACCGCCTGCTGGTCTGCTGCGCTTCAGGCTGATGACTCCTACAAAATCGAATCCAGTTTTGTAGGAGCGCTCGCGTGAAAGACTTCCTCGCCATATCCGTCGCGGCCGTCGTGGGAGCAAACCTCCGCTACGTCCTGAGCCGCCTTGCTGCCCGAGAGTTTGGCCCCGTCTTCCCTTTCGGGACGCTGGGCATCAACATCCTCGGCAGCTTCATTGTCGGGTTCTTCGTGATCTGGACCACGGAGCGCGTTCTGCTGGATCCTCGCTGGCGCCTGCTGGTGGTGGTGGGCTTTTGCGGATCGTTCACCACGTTCTCCAGCTACGCCTACGAAACTATGTCGTACTTTGAGACCGGCCAGTGGGGATTGATGCTGGCCAACATCTTCACCAACAACCTGCTCTGCCTGGGAGGCGCGCTGGCGGGCATGGCGGTGGCGCGGGCCCTGTAGGCATCATCATGAATCGTGCTCTCGAAACGGCGCGGTTGACGTTGCGCCAGTATCGCGAAGACGATATTGCGGAACTCGTGCCGTTGATCGGCACGCGTGAAGTCGCGGCCACTACCCTGCGCATCCCGCATCCTTACACCGCTCAGGACGCCAGGGAGTACATTGCCAAAGCCAAAGTAGACTGCGACGGACAGGTTCGGCGGGCCATCACCCTGCGCACGGATGGCCGCCTGATCGGTGGCATTGGCCTGGCCGTCGACGAACAACACCAGCATGCTGAACTTGGATATTGGCTGGGCGTCTCCTATTGGGGGAACGGCTACGCGACCGAAGCGGCAAGAGCGATGCTGCACTATGGGTTTGAAGCGCTCGGCCTGCAGCGGATATTCGCTTTGCACTTCGCCCACAATCCGGCGTCGGGGCGAATTCTGCAGAAGCTGGGCATGCGCCACGAAGGCTGCCAGCGCGAGCACATCCTCAAGTGGGAACGGTTCGTCGATATCGAACTCTACGGCATTTTGCGGAAGGAATGGGAGCGGCGCGAGTAGAATGCCTGAAGCCATGGCGGTTCAAGTCAGCATCTACCTGAACGAAGCGGACCAGTGGCATCACCGGCCGCTGCACATGGAGATCCTCAACTACCTGCGCAAAGAAAATGTCTATGCGGCGACTGCAGTGCACTGCGTAGCTGGATTCCTCGGCCGGCATCGTGTCGAGACAGCGCACCTGGTCGAGGCGGGCGGAAAGCTGCCGGTCATTATCATCTTCGTCGACACCGACGAGCATGTGAGCCGCGTGCTCCCCACGCTGAAAGAGATGGCCGCGCACCGGCTGATCGTGCGCGAGAACGTCGTGCTCGAACAGGGAAATCTGGACTGATATGACTCCCCTGCCCCCTGGTCCGGACCTCGACATCCCAGCCCTCGACGTCCCAGCCCTCGACGTCCTGGCGATCGCGGCGCACCGCGACGACGTAGAACAAACCTGCGGCGGAACGCTGCTGAAAGCCGCGCAGCGCGGGCAACGCACGGGCATTCTCGATCTCACTCAGGGCGAGATGGGAACGCGCGGAACCGCCGAAGATCGCGCGCACGAAGCAGCAGACGCGGCCAGAATTCTCGGCGTGCAGTGGCGGCGGGCCCTCGACATTCCCGACGGACGCGTCGAAAACACCTGGGAGAACCGGCTGAAAGTTGCGAGCGTGATTCGCGAGACGCGGCCTCGCGTGGTGATTCTGCCTTACTGGAAGGGGCGGCATCCGGATCACTACACGGCTTCGGTGCTGGGCTATGAGGCGTGTTTTTTGGCAGGGTTGGCGAAACTAGACTGTAGCGCCGCCGTTTCGGCGGTTGTCGGCGCTGACGTCCCGCCCGCGCCGCCGAGGGCGGGACGCCCTCAGGACAGCCGGCAGGATGCCGGCGCTACAAACCTTCCGCCTCATCGTCCGTTCAAGATCGTCTACGCCACGCTTTATTACGACATTCGACCTAGCTTCGTGGTTGACATCAGCGATCAGTTTGAGGGCAAGTTCGCATCCATTCTGGCCTACCAGTCGCAGTTCAGCGATCAGGAAGCGGGCAAAGACCTCTTCCCTGCCCATGCCGAAATCCGCGCGCGCGTCGACGCCATGGCGCGCTTCTACGGCATGCTCGGCGGCGTGACTTACGCGGAACCATTTCTGCAGAAAGAAGTCGGCCTGGTCGAAGACCTGTTGGCCATTCCAGTCAAATCCATTTAGCATGTCCGCACCAAATCCGTTTGAAGGAGACTTTGCCAGCATGTTTCGTTTTTTACTCGCCCTTGTTACCGCCTTGGCGCTGACCGCCGGGGCTGCAGCCCAAGCTGGAAGCTCGTCCACTACGTGGAAGATCGACCCCAATCATTCCTCGGCGCAATTTTCAGTGCGGCATCTGGGCGTCTCGACCGTGCGGGGCGCGTTTACGAAAGTGAGCGGCTCGGCGTACTATGATCCGTCCGATCCCTCGAAAGCCACTCTCGACGCCACGATCGACGCCACTTCCGTCGATACCCGGGTCGAGATGCGCGACAACGACTTGCGCAGCCCGAACTTCCTCGACGCGCAGAAGTATCCGACGATTACTTTTCATTCCAGGCAGCTCAAAATTCCTGGCCCTGGGAAAATGCTGATTACCGGCGATCTGACCATTCACGGCGTCTCTAAGGAAGTTGTGCTGGACCTGGATGGACCGACGGCCCCGATCAAGGATCCATGGGGAAACCAGCGCATCGGCGTGACGGGAACGACCACGATCAATCGCAAGGATTTCGGCGTCAACGGCGCTCCTGCCGTGGTTGGAGACGACATCATGATCACCATCGACGCCGAACTGGTTCAGCCGCTGGCGAAGTGAGGAGCGGACTTTCCCGACTCTCTTTCCCGTATTTGCCAAATGTTACGGGGAGGTTGACGTGATATTACAGTGAGGTTAACTTTGCGGAATTCCTGCGCTCAGACCGGCATGCAGGTTACAATGAGGCTCCGATCTCGTCCCCCCTGCACGAAGTAAATTGCCCGCAAAACTGATTTAGGAGGCGGACAAATGAGGAACCGGACCGGGATTCAACGTCTTCTGCTCGCACTCGCCTGGGCCTTAATCTACGCTTCACCGGTGCTAGCCGCTACGGTAACCGTTTCGCCGAAACGCGCCGCCGTGACCGTCAGCACGCAAACCCAACAGTTCACGGCCTCGGCCAACGTCGTCTGGAAAGTCGATGGCGTCGCCGGCGGAAACGCCAAGGTCGGGACGATCACCACGGCGGGCTTGTACACCCCGCCCGCCACGGCCGGCAATCACACGATCACCGCGACCACGAACACAGCGCCGGCATCTTCGGCGTCGGCCACGATCGCCGTCACCGACCTGGCGGGCGTGTTCACGTACCACAATGACATTGCGCGCGACGGAGCCAACTCGCGCGAATTTGCCCTGAGCCCTGCGACCGTCACGACCGCAACGTTCGGTAAACTGTTTTCCTGCGCGGTGGACGGCGCCATCTACGCCCAGCCCCTTTGGGTGCGGGGCTTGACCATCGCTGGAAAAATCCACAACGTGCTCTTCGTGGCCACGCAACATGACAGCGTCTACGCCTTCGACGCCGACGCGAATCCCTGCGTAAAGTACTGGCACGTCAACCTGCTGGACACTCTGCACGGAGGCTCCGCCGGAGATAGACCCGTGGTCTGGAACGATGTCGGCAATTGCTTCGGCGATGTCTATCCGGAGGTTGGAGTTACGAGCACACCCGTCATCGATCCCACGACCAAGACGATCTATTTGGTCAGCGCATCCCAGCGGAATGCAACCAATTCCGGCAACTGCTCGAATACCTCAGGGACTTTCGATCACCGCCTGCACGCTCTGGATCTCGCCACCGGAAACGAGAAGTTCAGCGCGCCCGTCACCATCGCGGCAGCTGTGCCCGGAACCGGCGACGCCTCTTCGCAGGGCATGGTGAGTTTTAACTCCCAGCTGCACCACCAGCGCTCAGGCCTGGCGCTGGCTGGCGGCAACGTTTATTTGGGCTTCGCCGCCCACGAGGATGCCACTCCGTATCACGGCTGGTTGATCGCCTACAAAGCTTCGGACGTGCAACAACAAACCGCCGTGTTCAACACCACGCCCAACGGATTGAACGGCGCCGATGGCGGCATCTGGGCCGGCGGCGGAGCACCGGCCATCGACAGCGGCGGCGACGTTTATGTCAGCACCGGGAATGGCGTGTTTGACGAGGCTCCTCCGCCCCCCGATAACGACTACGGCGACAGCATTCTGCGCCTGCATCCCGCCGCCGGCAAAACGCCGAACGGCGTCAATCTGAGCGTGGCCGGCTGGTTCACTCCCGATGACCAGTTGACGCTTGCGCAAAACGACTCCGACCTCGGCGCTGGAGGCGTGGTGCTATTCCCTGATCAAACCTCGGGCGCCGGTCCCAAGCACTTGCTGACGCAGCTGGGTAAGGAGGGCGTGGTCTACCTGATTGACCGCGACAAAATGGGGGAGTTCAACCCCAGCAGCAACGATCAGATTGTGCAGAGTTTTTCCGGCCCGGGGGGCGTGTGGGGCACTCCCGCATTGTGGAACAACAATCTCTACATCGGCGGATTGAATGATTCACTGCGGCAATTCACCTTTGATCCAGCCAAGGAGCAGTTCAATACACCGGCCGCTTCGCTGTCGGCGCACGTTTTCAACTTCCCGGGCCCGACCCCCTCCGTCTCTTCTCAGGGAGCATCGCACGGCATCGTGTGGGCGATCGACGCCACCCTGTACGGCTACGCAAACCCAAACATCGGCATCAACTGCTCAGCCGTGCCGGTGCCGTCTGGCTGCTTTGGGGCTGCCGTCTTGCATGCCTACGACGCGCAGAATCTGACCATCGAATACTGGAACAGCTCGATGGCTGCCAAGAGTCGAGACCGGGCTGCACTTGGCGTGAAGTTCGTGCCGCCGACGGTGGCCAATGGGAAAGTCTACGTGGGTACGCGAATAGAAGTCATCGTTTACGGGCTTCTTCCCGACTGATTGCCGACCGAAGCTCGCTATTTCTTCATCGCGATCGCGAGCCCGTCGCGGAGGGGCAGGATCGTGGTGTAGAACTCCTTCGCGTCGTAGAGTTTGCGGTTGAATTCCAGGATTGCCTTGGTGCGCGCATCGCCTGGGTTATGCTCCGCGACCCGCCCGCTCCACAGGACATTGTCGGTAATGAATAGTCCGCCTTTTCGCAGGCGCGGGGCCACCAGGCGCAGCACCCGCGGATAGTCCTCTTTGTCCACGTCGTTGAAGATGACATCGAACTCTTGCTTCTGCTCAGAGAGAAACTCCAAGGCGTCGCCGGTATGGAGCTGGATGCGGTTTGAGACACCGGCGCGGGTGAAGTAGCCGCGGGCGCGCTCCGCATTTTTGGAGTCCCCGTCGGTATAGATGACGCGGCCTTTCTCCCCCACTGCTTGCGCCCACCAGATGGTGGAATAGCCGATGGCAGAGCCCAGCTCGAAAACCGTACGCGCGCCGATCATCATGGCCAATTGCTGCAGCACGCGCGCCACCGCCGGACCGACAATCGGCACGTCGTGCTTCGTGGCGTAGTCTTCCATTTCTGCCAGCACATCGTCGCGCTTCGGCAGCATCGAATAGAGATAATCGTCAACCCGACCCGCTGTCGTGAAGTCGTAGTGACGCCAGTTTGGCTTGCTGTGCTTCTTGCTTTCCGTCACGTTTTTCCCTTTCGCTCCAGAGAATTTGGCCGAAGACCTAGCCGCCAATCGTCACGCCAGGCGTCATTTCGAGCACTTCGCTGGCCTTTACCAACTTCCGCAGCTCGGCGGGAGTTCCCACCAGCACCGGGAACGTGCCGAAGTGCATGGGGATGACTGTCTTCGCCTTCAGCAGATTGCTCGCATAAGCCGCCTCGCGCGGCCCCATCGTGTAGTGATCGCCCACCGGAAGCATGGCGATTTCGGGCGCGTACAGTTCGCGGATGATAGCCATGTCGCCGAAAACATTCGTATCGCCGGCATGATAGATCTTGAGCCCGGTCGGAAACTCGATCACGTATCCGCAGGCCTCACCGCCGTAGACGGTCTCGTCACCATCCTGAATGCCGCAGGAGTGATCGGCGTGCACCATCGTGACCTTTATATCGCCGACCGTCTGCGTGCCGCCCTTGTTCATCTCGGCAACCTGTTTGGCGCCTTTCTTCCCCAGCCACCGTGCCAGCTCAGGGATGCCGACCACGACCGGGTTGTGCCGTTTGATGATTTCGACGGCATCGCCGATATGGTCGCCGTGACCGTGGGTACAGAGAAGAATATCCGCCTTCTTTACGTGCTTCTCCGCGGCCGGACACATCGGATTCCCCATGATCCAGGGGTCGATGATGACAGTCTTGCCCGCCGGGGTTTCGATGCGGAACGTCGCGTGGCCCAACCAGGTAAGTTTGACGCCCTTGAGATTCATTAAAGCAATAGCTCCTGGCCTCCAGCGACCAGCTCGCACCAGCGTCGAATGCTGATCGCCGATCCCGAATGCTGAATGCCCAAATTTGCCCACCTAGTTTAATATGAAACGCCATGGCGGAACTTAAGGTGCTGATTCCCCGGCAAGACATTGAGAAACGTGTGAGCGAACTGGGTGCGCAGATCACCAAGGACTTCGCGGGGCAATCGGTGATCTTTGTGGGCGTGCTCAAGGGCGCGGCGATTTTTCTCTCCGATCTGGCGCGGCATGTCGACCTCGACGCCACCTTCGACTTCATCGGCGTGTCGAGCTACGGCAACCGGCCCAGCCCGAAACAGGAGCTCAAGAGCGGTTGGGATTCCACCGGCGAGGTCAAGCTCACCAAGGACGTCGATCAGTCGATGAAGGACAAAAACGTGATCGTCGTGGAAGACATCCTTGATACCGGCCTGACGCTCACGGTTCTCAAGAAATTGCTCATGGCGCACCAGCCGAAGACGCTCAAGATCGCCGCTCTGCTCGACAAGCCCTCGCGGCGCAAGCTTCCGCTCGAAGGGGACTACGTGGGGTTCAAGATTCCCGACGAGTTTGTGGTCGGCTACGGTCTGGACTACGCGGAAAAATACCGCAATCTGGCCGACATTTGTGTCGTGCCACGGGAATAGCCGCCGCCTCGCCCGCTGCAAACGGAACGGCAAGAGCGGCTGCTATCATGAAAAGAATGGGCTCTGTTCTCACCAAACCGGATCAATTGCCGGGCGAGTCGTTGTTGCTCGACGTGGCCGACGTTTTGGCGACCTCACTCGACCTGGACACGACGGTGCGCCGGGTCGCCGAAGTCGTGCGCAAGGTCATCGACTACGAGATTTTTGCCATCCTACTCCTCAACGAAAAGACCCAGGAATTGCGCTTCCGCTTTCAGGTCGGCTATCCGCCGGAGTTCGCCGAGCGCACGCGCATCAAAGTGGGAGAAGGCGTCACCGGACAGGCAGCCCAACTGCGGCAAGCCATATTGATCGACGACGTAACCCGCGATCCTCGCTATATCGCGGCCGTTCCCAACGTGCGGTCTGAGCTGGCGGTGCCTCTGATCACCAAGAACCGCGTGATCGGCGTCATCGACATCGAGGCGCGCGAACCCGGTTATTTCACCGAAGAGCACAAGCGTCTGCTGACGCTCGTCGCATCTCGCATGGCCGCCGGCATCGAGAATGCGCAGCTCTACGCCCGCACCACCAAGCAGGCGCGCATTCTTCTGCTGCTGAACGAGATTGCGCGCGAATTGACCTCGATCCTGAACCTGGACGAACTGCTCGGCCGGATCGCAGAACTGGTGCGGCGGCTCATCGACTACCAGATGTTCAGCATTCTGCTGCTCGATGCTTCCGGCGAAAAGCTGCAACACCGTTTCTCGCTGCGCTTCAAAGAGAGTGTTCATCTCAAGCATGAGATTTCTCTCGGCCGCGGCATTGTCGGCACCGCAGCAGCGACCGGGCAGGCCGTGTTGGTCCCCGACGTCGGCAAGGACCCGCGCTACATTGAGGCCAATCCCGAGACTCGTTCCGAGCTCGCCGTACCGCTGGCCTACAAGGGCAAGGTGATCGGGGTGCTTGACCTCGAGCACACACGGCGCGGTTTTTTCACCGACGAGCATCAGCGCACCATGACTACCCTGGCGGCACAGATCGCGATCGCCGTCGAGAATGCGCGTTTGTATGAGGAGATTGAGCGTCAGGAGCGGCGGCTGGAGCGGGATCTCGCCCTGGCGCGCGAGCTGCAAGGGCGCCTGCTGCCGCAGTCCCCGCCAAAACTGGCCCATCTCGAGGTCGCAGCAAAGTTCGTTCCTGCCCGCGCCATCGGAGGCGATCTTTACGACTTCATCCCGTACTCGCTGTCGCGGATGGGCATCGCCATCGGTGACGTCAGCGGCAAAGGCGCGCCGGCCGCCATCTATGCCGCGCTGGTGAGCGGAATCCTGCGCTCGCATGCCCCGATTGAGCCCGGTCCCGCCGAGATGCTGTCGGCGGTGAACCTCTCGCTGGCCGAGCGGCGCATCGAGGCGCAATTCGTCTCCATCATCTACGCCGTTTGGGACGACCAGCACCGCATCCTCAGCGTCGCCAACTCGGGCCTTCCCCGCCCCATCTATGTGCACGGCGGAAAGAATGAGGTGATCGAAGCCACTGGCTTGCCGCTCGGCCTGTTCGACGAAGCCGAATACGACGAGTTCAAATTCCGCATGAAGCCGGGGGATATGTTTGTGTTCTTCAGCGACGGCATCCTCGACGCCCGCAATCGCCAGGGTGCACTGTTTGGCCGGCGCGGGGTGGAGAAGATCATTGCCGAATGCGGAGAACAATCTGCGGACTGCGTGGTGAATTCGCTGTTCCAGGCTGTGGCTGAGCACTCGGCCGGCATGGAAACTTTCGACGATCAGACCGTAGTCGCCATTCACGTAAAGGGCGGCGGCGCGCACGCTTCTTCCAAGAAGAAATGACCACGAGCCGTCAGAGTTTGGCCGAGCGTCCACCAGGATTCGTGTTTCGCCAGAGCAAGCGAGGAATCCTGCGGCGCGGCGCGCATTCCCTGCTGCACTGCGAAGACGTCGCTCTGCCAAAGCTCGCCGCGCAATACGGGACGCCCCTGTATGTCTATTCGTCGGCCATGATCCGTGAGCGTTGCGCCGCGTTTGAGGCTGCGTTTCGCGGCGTTCCGCACGCGATCTGCTATTCCGTCAAAGCAAATTCCAATCTCAGCATCCTGCGCCTGCTGGCCAAGCACGGTTGCGGCTTCGACGTGGTTTCTGGCGGCGAACTAGAGCGCGTGCTGACCGCCGACCGCAAAGCGGCGAAAAAGGTCGTTTTCTCGGGCGTCGGCAAGACGCGCGAGGAATTGACCGCAGCGCTCAAAGCCGGAATCCTGTTGTTCAATGTGGAGAGTGAATCGGAGCTTTGGGCTTTGGCGGAATGCGCGGGACGGATGCGGACGAAAGCGCCGCTGGCGTTGCGCGTCAATCCCGATGTCAGAGCGCAAACCCATCCCTACATCTCGACCGGTCTGCACGAGCACAAGTTCGGCGTGCCCATCGGCGACGCGCGGGCGCTGTACGCAAAAGCGTCCGCGGCGCGCTACCTCCAGGTTCGAGGCGTGAGCGTTCATATCGGCTCCCAGATCACTGATGTCGCTCCCTTCGGCGAGGCCATGGCGCGGATCGCGGATCTGGTTCGCGAACTGCGTGCCGACGGCCACGCCATCGATTACGTCGATGCCGGCGGCGGTCTTGGGATTGCCTACGAACGGGCCGATGCGGAGAACGCTGATGCGACGAGGACTGATGTGACCGGCTTTGACACCTATGTCGCAGCCTATGCTCATGCGCTCGCCACGCCCCTGCATGGCCTGGGCGCGCGGCTGTTGTTGGAGCCCGGCCGCTCGATCGTGGGTCCTGCCGGAATTTTGCTCACATCAGTCCTTTACCAGAAACAGAATGACGGAAAGAAATTCCTGGTCGTGGATGCGGCAATGAATGATCTGCTACGGCCTGCCTTGTATGGCGCCTACCATGAGATTGTCCCGGTCAGGCAGAGTAAGGGCCCGGAGCGCAAGCTGGAAACATTCGATGTGGTTGGCCCAGTCTGCGAAACCGGCGATTTCTTCGCCCGCGACCGCGACCTGGCGGAAGTCCATGAAGGGGATCTCCTCGCGATTCTCGACGCCGGCGCATACGGAATGGCGCTGGCATCGAACTACAACACCCGTCCGCGGGCGGCAGAGGTGTTAGTAACGGGCCAGTCGGCAAAAGTGATTCGGAAGCGAGAGAAGATATCAGACCTGCTGCGCGGCGAGTTGTAGACCGCGCGACACCGTGTCGCTACCCTTCCCCCCACTTCAGCTTCGTGCGCAACGCCTGGTAGAAATCCGCCCCCGTACGGAACAGGTTCACCTGGTGCTCGGACCGCCGGCAGCGCACGCGGTCGCCGTCGCGCAGGTCCATTCCAGGCTGTCCGTCGAGGCTCAGATAGGCAACTTCTTCGGCGCTGCGCAGCGTGATATCGATCTCTACCGAATCCGGCACCACCAGCGGACGATGAGTGAGCGCATGCGGCGCAACCGGGGTGATCACGAATGCGCTGACGGTGGGCGCGAGGATCGGTCCACCAGCCGACAGCGAATATGCCGTCGATCCGGTCGGCGTAGCGACGATCATACCGTCGGCTCGATAGCTGGAAACGAACACCTTGTCGATGTAAAGGTCGTAGTTGTTCAGCCGCGCCAGCGCCGTCTTATTCACGACCGCGTCGTTAAAGACGAGATAGCTGCCGCGAACCGTATCTCCGCGCAGCAACTCGCAACGCATCAACGAGCGATGTTCCACCGCGGCACGCCCCTCGCCGATTGCTTCGAGCATCGGGTAGAGCGACGGCAACGCCACGTCGGTTAAGAATCCGAGCGAACCGAGATTCACGCCCAGCAGAGGCACGTCGATCGCCGCCGTCGCTCTCGCCGCCGATAGCAATGTGCCGTCGCCGCCCAGGACTACAACCAGATCCAGTGACCTGCTTGCCATCTGCGCCCTGGGCACGACTTCCTGCTTGCCCGCATGCTGCGACGTTTCCTCATCGACGATGACGTTGTATCCGTGCTGGGCAAGCCAGCCGAGGAGTGCGGGAACAGTTTTCGCGACTTCCGGACCGTCGGGTCGCGAAAAGATGGCCGCCGTCTTTTGCGTGGCAGCTCTGGTTCCGGAGGTTTTCTGGGAAGATGCTTTCGGGCGCGCCATGGCAGTGTCGAAACAACGATTGTACAGAATCTTCCAGCCTAGAACTCCCCGTACAGAAGAAACTCGCGATTGCCTTCCGCGCCCAGAATTGGCGATTCGATCACATCCGTATGCGCCGTTCCAAGACCGGTCAAGGCCGCCGTCACCCGGTCCACCGCCGCCATCTGCGCCGCCTCTTCGCGCACGATGCCTCCTTTGCCGACGTGCTCCCGGCCCGCCTCGAACTGCGGCTTGACCAGGACGACGACCCGCGTTCCACGCCGTTCGTCCTGTGCCCCGGGAAAAGCCGCACCGATCACCGCCGGAAGCACGAGCGTCGCGGAGATGAACGACACATCCATCACGACGAGGTCGACCCCTTCGCCGATCGCATCGCGCGTCAGATAGCGGGCGTTGGTCTTTTCCAGCAGCCGCACGCGCGCATCCTGCCGCAGTTTGAAGTCCATCTGCCCGTAACCTGTGTCCACCGCAATGACCCGGGCAGCGCCGTGCTGAAGCAGGCAATCAGTAAACCCTCCGGTAGACGCCCCGACATCAAGACAAACCTTTCCCGAAACTTCAATCTTCCAGTGTTCGAGGGCGCGCTCCAGCTTCAGGCCACCGCGGCTCACATACTTCAGGTCCTCGCTCAGCAGCCGGATCGCCGAATCTTGTTCGATTCCTGCGCCCGCCTTGTCAATCTTCTGCTCGTTCACCAGCACTTTGCCGGCAAGGATCAGCGCCTGCGCGCGCTCGCGCGAGGCCGCCAGACCGCGCTCCACCAACAGCTTGTCGAGTCGGAGTTTCAAGCTGAGATCAACGGCAGCTCATGCCACGAAAGTGCCAGCACTCGCTCCAGTGCAAAGTGTTGAAGCATCTCTCGCTGAATCACTTACGAAGATACTGCTTCCCTTTTCCACAGAATTTTCCACGAACATGTTGAAAACTCACTGCCCACTACAGCCGCAGCAATAACAAGAGCCGCCCAAAAATGAGGGCGGCTCTTTGATCCCAAGCCAAGCTTTGCTACCCGGCAACTTCTTCCAGCAGCTTCTGATCGATGTCGAAGTTCGCATGCACGTTCTGCACGTCGTCATGCTCTTCGAGCGCTTCCATCAGGCGGATCATGGTGCCAGCTGCCGCGCCCTCCAGCTTGATGTAGTTTTGCGGAATGAAAGCGACGCTCGAAGAGGCCGGCGTAATGCCTGCCTTCTTCACAGCTTCGAGGACACCTTCGTACGCATGCGGCTCAGTCAGGATCTCCCAGTTCTCGCCGTCATCGTTCAAATCTTCGCCGCCGGACTCCAGAACGATGTTCATCAGGTCGTCCTCTTTCGCGGCGCTTTTGGGAACGATGATGTCGCCTTTCTTGTGGAACATCCACGAAACCGCGCCGGCCTCGGCCATGTTGCCGCCGTTCTTGCCGAAGACGTGGCGAATCTCGCTGACCGTGCGGTTGCGGTTGTCGGTGTTAATGTCGAGCAGGATCGCAACCCCGCCTGGTCCGTAGCCTTCGAGAGAGAATTCTTCGTAGGTGGCGCCGGGCAGTTCGCCGGTGCCGCGCTGGATGGCGCGTTTGATGTTGTCGGCCGGCATGTTCTCAGCCTTGGCCGCAACGATGGCGCCACGCAGGCGCGGGTTCGTGTCGGGATCGCCGCCGCCGTTCTTGGCGGCAATGCTGATTTCCTTGATGAGGCGCGTGAAAATCTTGCCGCGCTTGGCGTCCAGCGCGCCCTTCTTATGCTTGATTGTGGCCCATTTTGAGTGGCCGGACATGGTTCGACCTCGTGTCTAAAGATCAGTATCGAAAGAACGTTGGATGGCGCAGGATTCGCCTTCAGAGGAGATCAAGGTTGCCTCGACAACGATAGCCTCGGTATGGGTGCAGGCGAAGCAAGATTATAGCACGCCGCCAATCGTGCCCTCATACTCGCCTCAACTCCTGCTCTCCTCAACTCTCGCGCTCCCACGCACCGCGGCCAGAAGCGCCTTCGGATCGGCATTGTCGCCAAAAGTGCGACTTAGGTGGACGAACAAATCACGATTTCCCGGGGCGAACACGAAACTGGCCCCCAGTTGAAACGGATTGTCCCCCAGCCGGTGCTGGCGATGGCCGGCAGCCTTCGCGCGAGCCCGAGCATGGAAGTTGTCGCTGCGCAGCAGATGCAGCAGATTGGCCGACTTCAGCTCCACCGCCTTGTAAGCTCTGCGCTCGGCATCGACCAGCAGAGGGAAAGTAATGCCACTCTCCGCACGGAATGCGAGCGCATAGGTCATGTCCCCCATCCCGACGGCGGCCAGATTGGCTCCGGCCTGCTTGAACTCGCTCTCGTGCTCGCGCAACTGCGCGACATGCTCGCGGCAGAAGATTCAGCCATAATGTCGCAGAAAGACCACCACCGCCGGACCCCTTTCCCACAAAGAGTCAAGCCGAATGTCGCTCCCGCCCGCCTGGGGCAACATGAGGTTCACGAGCTTTCCGCTGAATGTTTCTGGCATGTTCCTATTCTATGGGACGAGCGGGTTGCGTTGTATCGCACACAATACGCCGCTCCAGGAAAAAGCGATCCACGAACAAGAAGACTGCCCTCCAACGGCAGCCCATGGGCTTAGTTACAGCGCAACCCTTAAGTGGTATTGACTGTGGCGGCCCTGACTTCTAACATCCCACGCAAGGCGCGCCCCTGCACTTTTTTCCTTATGACTGGCCAGCTTGTCGGGCACTACCGGATCCTCGAAAAAATCGGGGCGGGCGGGATGGGCGAAGTCTATCGGGCGCGGGACGAGCGCCTGGGCCGCGACGTCGCCTTAAAACTGATTCGCCCCGCCTCCAGCGAAAATCCCGACCTGCTCCGCCGCTTTGAGCAGGAAGCGCGGGCCGCCGCGGCTCTCAATCATCCCAACATCCTCGCCATCTACGACGTCGGTTTCGACGGCGGCACTCCTTTCATCGTTTCTGAGTTGCTCGAGGGGAAACCTTTGCGCCAGCGCTTGCTGGAGGGCCCCATCCCCATTCGTGAGGCTGCCGAATACGCTCTCCAGGTCGCGCACGGCCTGACCGCGGCTCATGGGCGGCACATCGTGCATCGCGACCTGAAGCCGGAAAACCTCTTTGTCACGAACGAGGGGCGCATCAAGATTCTGGATTTCGGCGTGGCCAAGCTACAGTCACCTTCCGAAGACGGCCGTCCCATCGAAAGCCTGACCACGGTGACCAAAAGCGGCACCGTGGTAGGAACGGTCGCCTATATGTCGCCCGAGCAACTCCGCGGCAAACCAGTGGACCATCGCAGCGATATCTTCACGTTCGGAGCGATCCTCTACGAAATTCTGACCGGCCAGCGCGCCTTTCGCGGCGAAACCGAAGTCGACACCATGAGCGCGGTCCTCCGCGAGGAACCGCCTGAGGCCAACCTGGAACGCGCCGCCATCCCTCTCGGATACCGCGACATTGTCAAACATTGTGTGGAGAAGGAACCGGAGAATCGTTTCCAGTCAACCCACGATCTTGCCTTCGCCCTGCAGACAATCTCGGGATCGTCATCCAGCGGTCAGGCTCGCTTCCTCAGTCCGAAGCCTCAGACTCATCGACTGCTGCCCTGGGCGGTGGTTGCAGCCCTGGCGCTAGCAGTTCTTGTTCTGGCTGTCATGCAGCTGAGCCCTGGGATTTCTCCACCGGCCTACCATCGTTTGACCTTTGAATCCGGGACCGTCTACTCCGCGCGCTTCGCCCCCGATGGGCAGTCGATCGTCTACAGCGCTGCCTGGAACGGCAAGCCGGTGCAATTGTTCTCGACCGTCGGGAATTCCCTTCAGGCCCAGCCGCTGACTTTGACGGATGCCAATCTGCTCGCCGTTTCACGTACCAATGAGCTGGCCGTCGTCCTGGGCGGTCATCATACCGGGCAATTGGAAACGGTTGATGGCATGCTCGCCAGCACGCCATTGGCCGGAGGTTCGCCTCGCGAACTCCTGCCCGACGTTCGCTGGGCGGACTGGGATGCCAATGGCAAGCTCGCCGTCGTTCACTACGTCGACGGCCGCAGCCGCCTGGAATACCCCGTCGGCACCGTGCTCTATCAGAGCGGCGGATGGATCAGTCATATCCGTTTGTCTCCGCGCGGCGACAGGATTGCCTTCATCGATCATCCTGCCCTGTGGGATGATCGCGGCACCGTTTGCCTCGTCGACCTGACTGGCCACTTCCGCACTCTTTCCGCCGAGTGGGAGTCCGCCAGCGGCCTCGCCTGGCATCCCAATGGAAATGAGATCTGGTTCACAGCCGCAAACAAGGGCAACAGCCTAGACCTGCTGGCTGTGAACCTCACGGGCAGGGTGCGCACTTTGCTGACGCTGCCCGTGGCTCTGACTCTGCAGGATGTCGCCAGCGACGGCCGCGTGCTGGCTACGCTCAACTCCAAGCGGCTGGCTATGGGCGCAGGAGCTCTGGGCAGCAACGAAGACGTCGACCTTTCCTGGCACGACTGGAATATCGCCAAAGATATCTCGAGCGACGGACAGTCCGTACTGTTCGAGGACGCCAGCGAACTCGGCGGTACCAGTTATGCGGTGGCGATTCGTAAGTTGGACGGCAGTCTACCCATTCGCATTGGTGAGGGCAGCGCAGGCGGACTTTCTCCCGACGGGAAGTGGGCCATCTCCATTGCGGCCGACAGTCCCGACCAAGTCACTTTGTTGCCGGTCGGCGCCGGCCAGCCGCGTCCCGTTGACGCGAGTGGGTTAGAGCACATTCAAAACGGCTGGGCGCGTTTCCTCGCCGACGGGAAACAACTCATGGTGAATGGCAATGAGACTGGGCATGCGGCACGCTGCTATCTCCTGTCCCTTTCCAGCGCCAAGCCTGAAGCCGTAACCCCTGAAGGAATCCGCTGCGGCCCATCGTCGCCGGACAGCCGCCTGGTAGTTGGCGTTGGACCGAATCTGACCGTCGCCCTCTACCCGGTTGCAGGAGGCCCTCCACGCTTGGTTCCAGGCGTGGAAGCCGGGTTCCGTCCCGTGCAGTGGTCGGCAGATGGCTCCACGCTGTACGGCTACCATGACGGAGAACTGCCTGGCAGGATTTACAGCGTCAACATTGCCACGGGAAAGAAGACGTTGCTCCAGGAACTGCGCCCCGGAGTTCCGGCAGGAGTTGTGAACATTTCGCCCGTGGTCGTTGGCCGCGACGGCAAACGCTTCGCCTACAGCTACAACCAGACCCTCTCCGTCCTCTATCTCATCTCCGGCTTGCACTAGAACCGCTCTTGAGGAAACGGTGCATGGTGCCGATTGGGGCCAGCAAGAAGATGCTGGTCTTACAGTCTGCCGAAACACGCTTGAGCGCATGATTTTGGGGGTCTACAGTGCAGGTTTAGGACGCTGCCTGCTTTTGGGTGGCGCAGGCTTCAGCGATAACTGCAATCGATGCGAACCGTGGATCAAGACCCGGAAAATCCCAGCCGCGAAGCGGCGGCATTCATTAGCCCGGGGCGTAAGCCTCGTGTAAGGTGGAGAAGTGCGGGCGAGTCCCGGAGGAGTCTTTGTCGTAGCCAACAGTCCTCGGAAAACGTGGAGCGCCAAATGGCTTAGTAGCCGCGAAGCGGCGCAAGAATGCAGCCCATGGCGTAAGCCGTGGGTCAGAAGTGGGAATCTAAGCCCGAAGGGGCGCAAGACGGGCTACGACACAGACTCCGGAGGGACGGCACCACTTCTAACGCACACACTTTTAGCCCTGCGATAGTTGTAGTTCAGTCCAAAGGCCCCGCGAAGTCAACAGGTACATAGTGAAAGAAGATCGAAGTCGACGTCTGCCCCTGGCCCAACGCTTCGCGGTAGTGCGGCAGCCGCGTTCCCCGATAGGCCAGCCCGTCTCCAATCGCCTGATACACCGTGGTCGTGCCTGAAGGAGTATCCAGCCGAATCGGCCACGGCGTTTCCAACCCTGGTTCCGGAGAGAAATCCAGGCAGAGCGTAACGCTGAATTCACACTGCTCGCGGTCCGTGTGCTTTTTCAGTTCCGCGCCAGCCAGGTAGGAAGCCAGGTAAACATAAGACGGCTTGAGCTCTTCTCCAGCGACCCGGCTCAGAACGCCGCAAATCTGCCGATGGAAAAAGCGCGCGACCGGATCGTTGTAAGCGACGTAGCGCCGCAGGCTTTGCCCATCGCCCAGCGGAATCGCGCCGCTGCGAATCCGGCAGCGGTAGTAGCGCCGCAAGGCCGCCACATGAAACGGATGGATCAACTCTCCCAGAGGCGCATAGCCCTTCCGCTGGAACATCGCAGCGGACTCGGCGAGCGCCGCCTCCCGCCGACGACGGTGCAGTGATCCGCCGTCCGCCCCCACCAGGATCCCCGCCGTCCGCAGCAACCGGCGTGCGCCCCTGTCGAGAGTCGAAGTCACTGGCTCCCTCAAGCCAGACTCTCGCACCACGGCATCGAGTCGCGGCCCCAGCCAGAACGGCAACAGGTTTCCGCTCGCATCTGGGACCCACACCATGCTGCCCTGCAGGGCGAAACTATGCAGCAACCCTTGCTGCGATACGAGCGCATGGGGCAAGTCCCCGTCGTCGCAAACGATGCAATCAGGATTCAAGAATAGAGGTTCCTGCCCCGTGTCATCGAGCCGCGCCGCGAGCCCGCATTGCGGAACCAGATGCAGCGGCAACTCGTCGAGCAGGCAGTAGAAACGGTCTGGAGGAAACGCCGCGCAGTGAGCTTGCCGCGGCGCCCCCTCCATCAGGCGTTCGACCCAGTGCATCCAGGCCGGATTGTTTACTGACGTAGCCATCCATTTAAGGTGAAGCGGCTGTCAGCGAAGAGTCCTGAAGGGCACTTCACCGCAGTGATTTCGTGCATCAATTCGCAGGGGAAAAAGACGATCTGGTTCTGCTGCGGAACTATCGTCTGGTAAACGTTCGTCTGGTAATTGTTCTGGCCGACGTAGCTATCTCCTTCCAGCCGCGCGTCGTAGAGGCGCAGTTCTCCGCCCTCGAACTGCCGCGGCTCGCGATGGAAAAAGTAGACGAAGGTCAGATGGCGCGCTGCCACCCGGTCGCTGCCGTTGTCATTGTGACAGCGGAAGAAATCGCCGTCGTTGCTGGCTGTGACCTGAGCCTCAACACCGGCTATGGCAAACTGCTCCATCCCCAATTTTTCGAGAGCCTGCGGCAGCACCGCACGAATGCGCGCCAGCACCAGCTCCCGATGCTGCCCCAGATCGAACAAAACACGTGAGCGGCGGTGTTCATAGTTGATCAGGCCGCCATCCGCGACCGGCGAAACTACTTCGCTGGCGCGAAAATCAGCCTCGTGCTCTACCACGTACCGGGTTAGCTCTTCGAGTTCCTGTGGCGCCAGGAATTCGTCGAGCACGACGCACCTCGCCGGCAAAGTTGACGGTCGCTCGTCGACGGCCACGTTCGTTTCCAAAACTACGGTAGTGCGAGTTCCGTGGCCCGGCGGCTGCGGCTGACGCGCGGGTTGTGCGGGCTCTGGCCGCTGCACCCCCGGTGGCTGCGGCTGATTTCCGGGTGGTTGCGGTTGAGGACGCGGCGGTCCCGGTCCGCGCATCGGCGTACCCGGGGGCTGGGGCTGCTCGTGCTTGTGCAATGCGATGCCCGGAGGTTGTGGTTGATTGCCCGGCGGCTGCGGCTGATTGCTGGGCGATCCCCCAGGGTTTGGGCCGGCGTAAATTTCCGCGCTGTGCACCGTCGACGATTCGCTGACCGCGAGTTGATTGTCCTGCAGGATGCGTTCAACGATGCTGCCGCCCAGGATGGAGAAACCACGCTGCGCGACCGTTTCGCCCACAGCCGAGGCGATCACCGCCCGCACCGCCTCCTGCATCGCTGAACTCGCGTTGCTGGAAGCTTTGGCATGCTGCAAGAGCGCCACCAGCAGCGCGCGTTCCTGCGCGCTGAGAATGCGCTCGTCCTGCATCAGGGTCTCAGAAAAGGAATCCAGAATCTGCTTCGGTGTCATGAGAGACACGCCTCCCTGCGTGTGCTTGCGAACACAATCAGGTTTGGGGCCCGAGACAGGGGAAGCGAGATCGACGATATACCCGGAGCCTGTTGATCTCCAAGTTAATTCTGCGGGATCAGAGCGACAACCGGAACGTCCTACGAGGCAGTAAAGCGAACTCTGGCAGGCGGCTGAGAAACTCACGTCGCTATCTGATCCTGGGTGGCGCAGCGCTTCAGTTTCCGCGCGAGAACCGGAAATTGACGCGAGCCATGGATCAAGACCCGGAAGATCCCAGCCGCGAAGCGGTGGCATTCATTAGCCCGGGGCGTAAGCCCCGGGTAAGTGGCAAACGGGAACAAGTCCCGGAGGGACGGCAGCCGTTCTCACACACTTCAGCGCCGCGGTAACGGCCTATTTTTCAACGCCGGCTTTAAGTCGCTGAGGTCGGACTGGTTGGCAAACAATTTCTTCAGCGGCCGGCAAGGCTATCTAGCGCGCCGCCATGGCACCGACCATCGACTGGAACACCTTGATTCCGTCCGTGCAGCCCAATTCGGCTTCGGATGAGCGCTCGGGGTGCGGCATCATGCCGACGACGTTGCCTCCCGGACTACAGATGCCGGCGATGTTTTCCAGCGAGCCATTAGGATTGGCTGCCGCCGTAATTCCCCCGGCGGGCGAGCAATAGCGAAACACGACCCGGTTTTCTCGACGTAACTCGTCCAGCGTCGCCGCATCGCAGAAGTAGTTCCCCGACATGTGACCGATCGGGATCGTCAGCACGTCTCCCTTCGCACATGCGTTGGTGAACGGAGTCTCGGCGTTTTCCACCCGCACCTGCACCGGCTTGCACACGTACTTCAGCCCCACGTTGCACATCAGCGCGCCCGGCAGCAAACCCGACTCGCACAGGATCTGGAAGCCGTTGCAGATCCCCAGAACCAACCCACCCCCGGCCGCGAACTTGCGCACCGAATCCATCACCGGCGAAAACCTGGCAATCGCTCCCGTTCGCAGATAGTCCCCATAGGCAAAGCCTCCGGGAACAATCACCGCGTCGCAGTTCTCCAGGTCGTGTGATTCATGCCACAAGAAAGTAACCGGCTGCTTGACCACATGCTCAATCGTCCAGTAAGCATCGTGATCGCAGTTCGACCCGGGAAAGATGATGACGCCAAATTTCATGTCGACCTCTGGTGTTGGATTTCCCGTTAGTCTAGCACGGCTGTCACGGGGACTTACGATGTTATGTTTTGCAGTTATGTTCGTAGATATTCACCTCTCAGGTGACAGGAATCACAGACACGATTCGATTTGCAGTGCTCTGATGCGGCCAGCGGATTTTCTTGACACTCGAGGGCGCCAATTGTATTCTCGCGGCCCAGAAGGTGTGATCTAGACATTTTCGTTCCGTTGGCGCCGTCCTGCTCGGCGTGGCCTCTGCATTCCCCCTCAGGCCAGCGAGTACAGCGGTCAAGAGAACGCCCTTAGGTGAACTGTGCCATGTCGCTCCGTCTCTCTGCTCCATCTCTGGCTGCATTCTTCGTCGCCTGCGCATTTGCCGCGTCCACGCCCGCGTACGCCATTGGCTTCCAGCCCGTCTCCCCCGACGAATTGAAGATGACCGCCGAGCCCAAAGCCCCAGGTGCCCCGGCCATCATTCTTTTCCGCGAGGTGGATCGCGACGACCGCGGCCGAACGGCTCACGAGGACGTCTACTTCCGCGTCAAGATCCTGACCGAGGAAGGCCGCAAGTACGCCGATATCGAGATCCCCTACTTCAAGGAGCAGGAAAACGTCGTCAACATCCACGCCCGCACCATCAAGCCTGACGGATCCATCGTTCCTTTCAACGGAAAGGCCTTCGACAAGTCGATCGTCAAGGCGCGCGGGGTCAAGTACCTGGCCAAGACCTTCACCCTGCCCGACGTCGAGGTCGGCGGCATCCTCGAGTATTACTACACCACTGACCTCGCGGAAAACTTTGTCTTCGACTCCCATTGGATCCTCAGCTACGAGTTGTTCACGCGGAACGCGAAGTTTTCTCTCCACCCGTACACCAGCGATTACCAGCCGTTCTACGTCCGATGGTCGTGGAATGCACTTCCTCCCGGAACCCCTCAACCAACTGAGGGAGCGGATCATGTGGTCAGACTTGAAGCCAACGATATTCCTGCTTTCCAGACCGAGGATTACATGCCTCCGGAGAACGAACTGAAATCTCGCGTTGACTTCATCTACAGCGACGAGATGTTCGAGAAGGACATGGACAAGTACTGGAAAAAAACAGGAAAGAAACGCTACGACCAGATGGAAGGTTTCATCGGCAAGCGGAAAGCGATGGACGAGGCCCTCGCTGGCATCGTTTCTCCCAGCGACTCGCCGGAGGTGAAGCTCCGCAAGATCTATGCCCGCGTGCAGCAACTCCGCAACACCTCATACGAAGAAGAGAAGACGGAGCAGGAGGAGAAGCGCAACAAAGAAAAAGCCCCGGACAACGTGGAAGCTGTATGGAAGCAACAATCCGGAAACGGTATGCAATTAACCTGGCTTTTCCTGGCCCTGGCTCGCGCCGCGGGGGTGCCTGCGGACGGCATGTGGGTCTCGGACCGGCACAACTACTTCTTCGTCCCTCAAACCATGGACGGCCGCCGGCTCGATGCTAATGTCGTGGTGGTCAAGCTCGACGGCAAGGATATCTTTTGTGATCCCGGGGCTGAATTCGTGCCCTTTGGCATGCTGCCTTGGGTCGAAACCGGAGTGAAAGGCCTGCGCCTCGACAAAGACGGCGGCGCCTGGCTGCAGACTTCTCTGCCCGACAGCAGCCAGTCCGGCATCCAGCGCAAGGCTCAGCTGAAACTCTCCGATACGGGCGATCTGGAGGGCAAGCTGACGGTAACGTTCACCGGACTCGAAGCGGCCCAACGCCGCGTGGAGGAACGCCTGGCCGACGATACCGAGCGCAAGAAGTCGCTGGAAGATGGGGTCAAGGACTCCATTCCCGTTGCTTCCGAGGTCGAGCTAACGAACCGGCCCGAGTGGAAAAGCTCGGCTCCCTCGATGGTTGCGGAATTTACCGTGAAGATTCCGGGCTGGGTCTCAGGCGCGGGGCGGCGCGCGCTTTTACCGGTTGGTCTCTTCAGCGCGCCTGAGAAACATCTTTTCGACCACGGCAGCCGCGAACATCCCATCTATTTTCCGTTTCCCTTCGCTCGGACCGACGACGTGAGCATTGACTTGCCTTTGGGCTGGCAGATTTCCACCCTGCCGGCGCCGCAAAAGCACGACGGCCATATCATCACCTACACCTTGCAGGCGGAAAACGACAAAGGCACGCTGCATCTGAATCGCACCTTGAACGTCGACGTTCTCTTGCTGGAAGCGAAGTACTACCCCGCCTTGCGCACCTTCTTCCAGGTCGTCCGGACAGCCGACGAAGAACAGGTCGTCTTACAACCGGCAGGAACCAATGCAAGCAACTAGTTCACGAACCCGTCGTCTGCTCACGTTCGCCGCTTTCTGTGCTTTGGTTGCTGCGCGACCGGCGCAGGCCGGTGATGCCCCCCAATGGATGCACTCCGCCGCCTCGGCGCCGTTGCCGCCCCACGACGAGAAAACCGACGCGGTGCTTCTCTATTCGGAGAGGATCGTTAACGTCCTATCCGCAGACAAGATCAAGACCCAGGTTCGCGAAGCCTACAAGATTCTTCGGCCCGGCGGCCGCGAGTACGGTGCGGCCGTAGTGCCGTTCAACGCTCACGAGAAGATCAACAACCTCCACGCATGGTGCATTCCCGCCCAAGGCAAGGATTACGAAGTGAAGGACAAAGAAGCGGTGGAGCTCGCGCTTCCAAAGGTCGAAGGCAGTGAGCTGATCTCTGATGTACGGGTGAAGTTCTTGCGAATCCCGGCTCCCGATCCCGGCAACGTCGTCGGCTACGAATACGAGGAAGACAAGCAACCGCTGGTGCTCCAGGAGGTTTGGGACTTTCAGCGCGAGATCCCCGTACGCGAGGCGCACTACTCGCTTCAGCTTCCCCCTGGTTGGGCCTACAAGGCACTCTGGATTAACTATCCGGAATCCAAGCCTGGCGAGGCCGGCGGCCAGTTGCAGTGGACTGTGAGCGATGTGAAGAGCATGCGCCCGGAGCCGGAAATGCCTCCCCTGGATGGAATCTCCGGCCAAATGGTGGTCAACTATTTTCCCCAGGGCGGCGCTTCCACAAAGGGTTTTACCAACTGGCACGAGATGGGCAATTGGTACCGCAATCTGACCGAGGGGCGTCGGGATGCCTCCCCGGAGATTAAGCAGCAGGTCGCTACCCTCACCACTTCGGCCAGCACGCCGCTGGAAAAGATGAAGGCTCTGGCTCAGTTCGTGCAGCACGACATCCGCTATGTGGCCATCGAGCTCGGAATTGGCGGCTGGCAGCCTCATCCTGCGGCCGATGTGTTTGTGCACCGCTATGGGGACTGCAAGGACAAAGCCACCTTGATGAGCTCGATGTTGAGCCAGATCGGCATTGAGTCCTACTACGTAGTCATCAATTCGGAGCGTGGATCGGTGACGCAAGAAACGCCCGCCAGCGCCGGTGTATTCGATCACGCCATCATAGCCATCAAGCTTCCGGCCAATGTTTCTGATCCATCGTTGACCGCAACCGTAAAAGACCCAAAGTTAGGAACGCTTCTTTACTTTGATCCCACCAACGAACTGACCCCTTTCGGACAAATTGGAGGATACCTCCAGGCAAACTACGGCTTGTTAGTTGCACCTGAAGGCGGCGAGCTGGTCGAATTACCGATGCAGCCTCCAGCGATGAACGGCATCCAGCGCACCGGCAAGCTGGCCGTCGATCCCGCCGGCACGCTAAAAGGAGAAATCAGCGAAAGCCGGATGGGAGATCGCGCCTCGTCGGAACGCTGGCGCCTGCGCACAGTCACCAAGAGTACCGATCAGATCAAACCCATTGAAGATCTGCTCGCTGGTTCCCTGTCCCTTTTCCACATCTCGCAAGCAAACTTGGTGAATCTCAACCAGACCGATCAGCCCTTCGGCTTCCGTTACTCTTTCAATGCCGAGAACTACGCCAAGAATGCTGGTGGGCTGCTGCTGGTCCGCCCGCGCGTGATTGGCGTGAAGTCCAGTGGGCTGTTGGAGACCAAGGACCCTCGTAAGTTCCCTGTTGAATTCGAGGGCCCCGCGCATGACACCGACACCTTCGACATCACCATCCCCGACGGTTACGTCGTCGACGACGTGCCGCCTCCGGTTGACGCCGACTACAGCTTCGCCAGCTATCACGCCAAAACCGTGGTGCAGGGCAACGTTATCCACTACAGCCGCACCTTCGAGGTGAAGGAACTCAGCGTGCCACTCAGCAAGATGGACGACCTGAAGAAGTTCTACCGCATCATTGCCGGCGACGAGCGCAACACCGCAGTCCTCAAGCCGGGCACAGCGAAGTAGCCATGTGTTCCCGGCCAGCAATCGCACATCAAGAATCAGGCGTATATCAGAAATCAGGATGCGAAAGACGCGCTTCCTAACCAGCTCCGCGCCATTTCTAAAAGGCTACTGAAAAACTGGCTTCGGGGCGCTTGATTTTGGGTGGCGCAGCGCTTCAGCGCTGCGATAACTGGCTTGTTTTTCAATGCCGGCTTTAGCCGCTGAAGTCAGATCGGTGGGCAAAATTATTTTTTCAGCACCCTGCTAGAGATGAGCCTATCGAGGAGCTTGAGGAGCCGCGCTCATGCTGGAGTCTTGCGGCGGCGTCAATGCCGGCACAGCGGGTCGGATAGAGATCGGGGCAGCGTCCTGACTTTGTGCGGTCTGCGCTGCGGTCCCGGTGTAACTTTGCGGCGGATACCCTTTCGCTTCTACGATCGCCCAGTGCCATTCCTGACCGGGACCGAGTTCCAGATTCAGCGGCGCACTGAATACCGTGGTTGCAAATGGCGCAGCCGCCGCCCGCATCCGGTAGATAACTGTCAGATCCGGTTTCCGCTCGGGCCGCACTTCGGATTCCTGCGCCTCGAGGGCCAGGCTTTGCCCGTCCGCCTTCATCGTCCCATTCGACGTTGTCCCGCCCATCGCCATCCCGTACGGCGCGCTCTCCTGTAATCCGGCCCTTTTCACAATCGTCAACGCAACGGCAACTTCGCTGACATGCCATTCCGTGGCGTTGAAGATCGAAACCGTCAACGCGTCGCCTTCGATGACGGCCGGCCCTTGCAGCTTGAGCACTTCGTTTGGGGGAAGCCCCATTTGCGCGTACTGGCTCGACAGCAAAGCCTTGGCATTGGCATTGAAGGAAAGACTGCAGGTCACATCCGGGGATGCGACCTGAAATCCCTTGCCTCCTCCAGCCATCAAAAAGCGCATCGCTGAACTGGCCGGGTGGCGGCTCTCCGACCGGTCCATCACCTGCGTCAGGTTGTCGTTGTCGATGACGTCGTCACCCGATGCCGTCTTGCGCCGCATATTGCGTGCGACATCTCCTAGAGGAGCGTCATTCGGATCGTCCTGCGCAACCACGCCCACTGGCGTCAAAACCGCCAGCATGGCCGCCAGCAACAGCGTTCGCCGCATTGTGGAAAGCCGCAGCACGAATCAAGCCCTTACTCAGATTGTATGGAGAGAGGTCACCAAGGCAGAGATGACCAAGGTACCCGGAACCGCAAAAGGAAGGAAGCAATGGGCGCGCAGACGAAATGGAGACGCAACGGGAAGCGCGCCCAAGCCCAGAAAAAACGTTCTACAGCAACCCCTGAGACCGAAAACGAGTGACTGGATCTGCGACTGGCACTACCTCTCGCCGGAACAGCCAACGAGCCACCGCAAAGCCAATCGCCGCGTAGCACAGATGCATCATTCGCATACACACCCCCGACCGGCTGGGTCGATCCACAGGGGAGAAACTACATAAAACTCTATCGGCACAATAGCAACGCCTATCACCTCAGACAAGGCACATCCGTGCCATCAAAGTGGCACGGAAGTAATAGCAGTAATGTGCAAAGTCAACCCCGACCTGCCACACAAAGAAAAAGGACCCTCGTGGAGGGCCCTTTCTCACTCTGTCAAAACGCAGCGAAGCTCAGTGCGCCACCACCACCTCGTCCGTCGCCCGCCCTGCCGGCGGCACCACTACCGTCGACAGGCTGCCCTCAGCCGCCAGCTTCTGGAAGGCTGCCAGATCCCTCCGCTGCAGGTCCTCCCAGCGCCCGATCAGTTCCCCGCTCTGCCGTTTCAGCTTTTCGAACTCACGCTGCTCGGCTTCAGTCGGCGCGGAATCAGCCGTGCCCGCATCCATCGCCAGATACGCCAGCTTCGCATCCAGCTGCGGAGGATACGCCAGCGAGTCCTCATTCGCGCTGATGGTCAGGTTAATCAGATCCTCGCGCACCGCCACCAGCTTTTTCTCCAGATCGTCAGCCGCGCTGCCAATCGTCTTGGCGCTGGCATTCTCCGGCAGTCGCCGCTTCAGGCCCGCCAGCTGCGATCGCACATCCTGAATCTGATTCACCGTGTCGTACACGCGACTCAGTTCATCACGGGTCGCGAGCAGCAGATTCAGTTGCTGCTCCAAATCGGCCTGGCTCACATGCACCCGCGGATCCAGCTTCAACTCGAAGGGCGCCGTCTGGCTTTGCCCGCCCACGGTCAGCCGCGCCTGATATTGGCCCGGCACCGCCACCGGTCCCCGCGCCCCGCCGCCGTACTCCCACAGATAGTATCCCGGCACGCGGCGCGCCTCCTCGTAGCGCAAATCCCACTCAAAGCGATTCAGCCCCGCTTCCGGCTTGATCTCTTTCTCCGGTTTCTTGTCGTCCGGACCAAGCGGCTCCTCCAGCGACACCAGCTCCGCGCTCGAATACCTGCGAATCACTTTGCCCGAAGCATCAAGAATCTCGATCTTCGTCTCCGTGTCCGCCTTGGGCGCATCTTTCAGATAGAAATAAATGGTCGCGCCCACCGGCGGATTCTGCCCCGTTTTCTTCGAAGGCCGCCGCTCTCTGGCCTCTCCCGCCTGAATGCGATAGGCCGTCGCCGGCTTGTACAGAAACACATCTTTCTGCGCAATCTCATCGCTGTATTGCCGCAGCGGCGTAACGTCATCGAGAATCCAGAAGGCACGCCCATGCGTCGCCACCACCAGATCATCATCCTTCACCGTTAGGTCGTGCACCGGAGTGGTTGGCAGGTTCAACTTCAGCGGACGCCAATTCGCCCCATCATTGAACGACACGTACACTCCCGACTCGGTTCCCGCATAGAGCAACCCGCGCTTTTTCGGATCCTCCCGCACCGCCCGCACGAACACGTTGTCGGGAATCCCTTGCGTCAGCTTCGTCCAGCTCTTGCCGTAGTCGCTGGTCTTGTAAATGTAAGGGCGCAGATCGTCAAACTGATGCCGATCGACCGCCACGTACGCCGTCCCCGCATCGTGCGGCGACGGATCAATCAGGCTGATGCGGCTCCACTCCGGCATGTCCTTCGGCGTAATGTTGGTCCAGGTCTTGCCTTCGTCCTGCGTGAGCTGGATCAAGCCGTCGTCGGTCCCGACCCATAGCAATCCCTTCTTGAGCGGCGACTCCGCCAGGGCAAATATCGTGTCGTAGTATTCCGTGCCCGAATCGTCGAGCGTGATGTCCCCGCCCGAAACCTTCTGCTTGCTCTTGTCGTTTCGCGTCAGGTCCGGACTGATAGCGGTCCAATGCACTCCGCCGTCCGTTGTTTTGAACAACATTTCGCCCGCGTGATACAGAGTGTTGGGATCGTACTGTGAAATCAGCACCGGCGCCGTCCACTGAAAGCGATGCTCGAGATTGGCCGCCCCATGCGCATCAGAAAGCTCGGGTTGCACCGTGATGGCCTTCACCTGCCCGATGTGCCGGTCATAGCGCGTGATGTTCCCCTGGTACTCGGCCCCATAAACGATGTCGGGATCGCGCGGATCGGGCGCGATATAGCCGGCCTCGCCTCCGCCTACGTCATACCAGTCGGTGCGATCGATCGATCCATTGTCGCTGCGGCTCGCGATAGCCACCGTGCCGCTGTCCTGCTGCGAACCGTACACCCGGTAAGGCGTCTCGTTGTCGATGATCACGTGATAGAACTGCGCCGTCGGCTGGTTGTCCTCCGCCGTCCAGTTCTTTCCGCCGTCGACCGTCACCGTCACGCCACCGTCGTTCGAGGCGATCATCCGCCGCGTATCCATCGGATCGATCCACAGCCCGTGATTATCGCCGTGCGGCACGTGAACCTTGTTGAACAGGTGTCCGCCGTCGGTCGACTTGTAGGCCTCAACGTCCATGATGTAGAGCACGTCCGCGTCGCGCGGGTCGGCGATGATGTGCATGTAGTACCACGGCCGCTGCCACAGGCTGTGGTCCTCGTTCACCAGCCGCCAGTTCTCGCCGCCGTCGTCGGAGCGATAGAGCCCGCCGTCGGGATTGTGCGCCTCGATCAGCGCATAGACTCGGTCCGAATTCGCGGCCACGGCCACGCCGATTTTGCCGTACGGTCCCTTGGGCAAGCCGTGCTCCTCAATATGCTTCCAAGTCGTGCCGCCGTCCCCGGACCGGTAAAGCCCGCTGCCTGGGCCGCCATCGTCCATACTCCACGAAGTGCGCCGCGCCTGCCACAGCGCCGCGAACAGGATGTTTGGATTGCGCGGATCGAAGGCCACATCGACGCCGCCCGTGTTCTCGTCCTTGTACAGCACCTTCTCCCAGGTCTTGCCGCCGTCCGTGGTGCGGAAGATGCCGCGCTCCGCATTCGGCCCGAACACATGCCCCAGGGCCGCCACGAAGGCGATGTCGGGATTCATGGGATTGACAATGACCTTGCCGATGGCCCGCGAATCATGCAGCCCCACGTTCTTCCACGTCTTGCCGCCATCCAGCGTTTTGTAAACGCCGTCGCCGTGCGAGATGTTGCCGCGGATGCACGCCTCGCCCGTCCCCACATAAACCACGTTAGGGTTGGAGGTCGCCACCGCAATGCTGCCGATCGATCCTGAGCCTTCCTTGTCAAACACCGACGTCCACGTCATGGCGCCGTCGCTCGATTTCCACACGCCGCCGCCCGTCGCGCCGAAATAGTAGGTGTTGGGATCGCCCGGAACGCCCGCCGCCGTCAGCGATCGCCCACCGCGGAACGGCCCGATCAGCCGATACTTCATCCCCTTGAATGGCTTCTCTTCCGCCTTTTCGTCCTCTGATTTTGTCGAACCACTCTCGGCCGACGCGCTGGCGGCAGTGGTCTGGGCACTATCCGCCGACTTCGCCTGCTTCTTATCGGCTTTGGTCTGGGCTGGCGCCGGCGAACAAAGCGTAACCGTGGCAACAAGGGCAAACACCACTGCGACAATCAATCGTCCTGCAAGCAACGTGATTCTGCGACAGCCATTGGGGCCGACCATGGGAATTGTCTCCGGGAAGGGTTTTAAACAGGAAACAATACTAATCCCGTGGAGGCCGCATGAAAAGAGAGAGCCATTCGGAGGGGGAGGGCCCAACCTCGCTTCCCGATCAACCGTCCCAATGCGTCACACCCGCCGCTGCTGCGACTCCTGCCGAGTAACCACCTTCTGTGCTGAACTACCGAATGGGCACTCACGCTGGATCAACTCCCCAGCCGCGGACTTTGCGATCTCCCGCATCAACAGCAGACGCTTGGACACCTTCGGATCCGCTGGCGGCTGTTCCAAAAGAAGGTCACAATACCCCACAATCACCGCGAACCGATTGATCATGTCGTGCGCCAGCATACAGTGCGACTCGTATATCTCCCCATTGGACTCCATACTGCCACTCCTTTAACTTCGGGTTTCGTGCATGCGGCTGAGTATTCCATGCCTCATTTCGGCGACGTGTGATTGCAATCACAAACCCCGGGTACGGAAGACAGTGTCCGGCTGCGGAATACAGGGAGCACGTTGGGCTGCCTGGAAACCCGCTCCCTGAGCAGACTTCCGGCGCAGACGCTATTTCTTCGCCATGAGCTGCTTCTTCGCCGCCTCCAGTTCCCGCCTCTTCTGCTCATCCACCTTGGGATACGCCAGATCAAGAGACTCCAGCGTCTCCACAATCACCCCAGAAACCACAATCCGCGTGAACCACTTATTGTCGGCGGGCACCACATACCACGGCGCATGTTCGCTCGCCGTATTTCGAATCATGTCTTCGTAAGCACCCTGGTAGTCGTCCCAATACTGCCGCTCTTTTATGTCCGACGCCGAGAACTTCCAATTCTTCTCCGGCTCATCCAGCCGTGCCAGAAAGCGTTTCTTCTGCTCCTTCTTTGACACGTGCAGGAAGAACTTGCGGATGACGGTCCCGCTCCGTGCCATGTGCCGCTCGAAGCTGCGAATGTCTTCGAACCGTTCCTCCCAGATGTTCTTCCCACAAAGCACCGGCGGCGTCTTCTGGCTCTGCAGAATCTGGGGATGCACCCGCACCACCAGCACCTCTTCGTAGTACGACCGGTTGAAAATCCCGATGTGCCCGCGCTCCGGCAGGCAGCGCGTGGTGCGCCACAAAAAATCGTGCTGCAATTCCAGGTCCGACGGAGCCTTGAACGAATACACCTGGCATCCCTGCGGATTGACCCCCGACATCACGTGCTTGATGATGCCGTCCTTCCCCGCCGCGTCCATAGCCTGAAAAATCAGCAGCAAAGCCCAGCGGTCCTGGGCATAGAGCATGGACTGCAGTTCGGCCGTGCGCGCAATTCCCTGCTGCAAAGCCTCTTCGGCGTGTTCTTTCGACCGCCAGTGCCCGGTATCCGCCGGGTCAAAACCCTTCAGCCGGAAATGTTTGCCATTTTCAACCCGATACGCTTTCGCCAGTTTGTCAGTCTTCACGGAAGGTAACTCCTGACGACAACATTAGCAGGTTGATCCCGAACGCGCGCGCTGTGGCCGTCTTGAAAGGGCACGCCCGCGGTTTTGAGACGGCGTTGCCGCGGCGGCGCAAGTCCCGACGCAAATTTCGGACCTCGCCCACCTACGCGGGCTACTTGTACCGTTCGGGAAGGGCGGGCTGCCGTTTTTGAAAGGACCGGAATTTGATGCGAAACGTGGAACAAGACCCAGAAAACCCCAGCCGCAAAGCGGCGGCATTCATTAGCCCGGGGCGTAAGCCCCGGGTAAGGTGGGGAAGTGAGGGCAAGTCCCGGAGGGACGCCACCGGTTCTCATGCACACACTTTCAGCGCTCCGATAACCGGCTCATTTTCAAGGGAGGCCTTTACAGGTGCTGAAAGCTCGCTTCGGCGCTGATCCTGGTTGGCACAGCGCTTTTAGAGTCCGCGTGAAAACCGGAATTTGATGCGAACCGGAGATCAGGACCCGCAAAATCCCAGCCGCAAAGTGGCGGCATTCATTAGCCCGGGGCGTAAGCCCCGGGTAAGTGGGAGAAGTGAGGGCAAGTCCCGGAGGGACGGCACCAGTTCTCACGCACAGTCTCCAAGCGCGCAGCGAAGGGGACTATTTTCAATGCCGGCTTTAGCCGCTGAGGGAAACTGCAGTCAGCGAGGAGCCATGCGCAAGGGCCAGAAGCTAACCCATTGCAGCCGCAACACTTAGCCAAATATCCTACCACTGTACATACAATCCTATACATAGAAGTGTTGGCATTTATATACTTGGCACACGTTGCAATTTCTGCCCCAATTGGTGGCGGAGGGATCGGCGTGTCTAAAGAAATTTTACTGCTCGCGGTGGGTTGGGTGGTGTTTATGCAAATCGTCAACCCATCCCCTCCGACTGAGTGGCACGAGAAAACCAAGTTTTGGGGCGCAACTAGCGTCTTCGTCGCCTTCGGCCTTGCTGGAGGTGGCCTATGCGTGACTGGCCATCTTCTCCTTGGAAGAATCTTGTTTTGGTGTTCGTATCCCTTTGGAGTGCTGGCTCTGTGGTGTGTCGTGGTTGGGCTGGTGCGAGGGAAGCGAGCCAGATTGAGCATTTGGGTGATTTCGAGTTTAGTCCTAGCAATGATTATCGGTGCCCTCGACTACTGGGTAGTTCACGGCAGACTCCCATTGCCGTGACAGGGCTAGTTAGCGTCATTGTAAGTCAAACACTGGTTGAAAGTGTCTTCTGGACGAGTCAAGTAACTTTCTGGCGAATATTGGACGCACCAGTGAGTCCAGTGCCTTTCGTGGGTAGTGACATCTTCGTATTCGATAGCAGTATGAATGTAGAGTGTGTGCCCACTATTTTTCAGGGTCTCATGCAAGCCAGGCTGAATAACCGTCAGGGGCAACGACACTTTCAAATGCCCATCCGGAAGGATCAGTCCAATACTTGTGGTTTGTTTCTCATAGGTGGGATTTTTCGGGAATTTATCATAGTCCTGCATTTTTGGACCCTTCACAGCCACTTTTGCTGGGCGCCTACCTCGATTGAGAATCAGCATCGTAAATACAAACTTTTGGCCTTCTTGGATTCCATTTGTGGTAAAGGTTTCAATCCCAACCCACGGTCGGTCGCCTTCATCCCGGTAGACCAAACAGGTTTGCAAAAGGGTTATAGCAGCGTAAACGAAGATCAATCCGGCTCCGATCTTGCTCCAAAGAAGAACCTTGTCATTATGGGTGCTGCTTTGTGTTTGGCTGGATTCATACTTCTCTTTAAGGTCCTTGACAAGGTCTATCTGGACTCCAGGCTCAACGTAAACGTGGCGGTTTGTGGTTTCTTCGCGGCCTTCGGAGTGTTCTTGCTTGGAGGCTGGGTTGTTTTTGTTGTGTTTCGACTTGTGTGACATAAGGTGTACCTATGAAGCAACCTGAATACGTCGAGGGCCGGAAGCAAAAGAGAACTTTGAAGAAGGCATGACTGCTTTGTTCAAGGTTTCCAAAGACGAAGTTGTATGGGCCGAGATGCGAAGGAAGAAGAAGTCTTCCCGCGCCCAGAGTGTACGCAAACCGCATCCTTCCGACAAGGACCAGAAGCTAACCGATTGCGCCCGCAGCACTTAGCCAACTGTCATACCACTGTACATACAACCCTGTACATGCAAGTGTTCCTACAGGAACACCTGTGGAAAACCCACCTAAGCGCCCTCCCATCAGAGAGTTACAGCCCGACCGCTCGCGCAGTGAGCGAGGGTTGGTTGGCCTGCTGCCAGGCATCGAATCCGCCGATCACGTTGGTCACGTGCTTGAACCCGGCCCGCTGCAGCAGGCTGCACGCGATCATGCTGCGGTACCCGCTCTTGCAGTGCACGGCGATGGGCGCGTCCTGGTCAATCTCTGGCGGAGAGATTCGGAAATTGTCCAGCGGCCACCACGTCGCTCCCTCAATGTGAGCCGCTTCCCACTCGGGCGCGCGACGCACGTCGAGCACCTGCACGTCGCCACGCCGCAGCTGTCCTGCTAGCTCGTCGACCTTCACCTGCGCCATCGTCGCCACGGGAAGCCCTGCCTGCGTCCACGCCGTAACCCCACCGTCAAGATATCCATCCAGAGCCTCAACGCCCACGCGGGCCAGCCGCAGCCGCGCCTCCTCCACCTGCTGATCGGAAGCCGCGACCAGCACGGGATGCGCCGCCAGTCCCAGCACCGCGCCGGCCCACGACGCAAACTGTCCCGACAGCGCGATGTTCACCGAGCCCGGCACGTGCCCGGCGGCGAACTCGTCGCCGGAACGCACGTCCAGCGCCAGCTCCCCATCGTCCAGCATGGTCTTCAACTTAGACGGTGCGATGGCGCGCAGCGGCGCCAGCTCCGACAGCGCGGCTGCACCCGTGCGGTTGATCTCAGCGTCCTTCAGGAAATATTCAGGCCGCGCTGGAAGGTTTGCGGTGAGCTGCGCCACAAACTCGTCCCTGCTTTTGATCTGCAGCGCGTAGTTGGTCAGGCGTTCGGTGCCGATGGTCGACGAGCGCTCGGCGCGCATATTCTTTCCGCACAGCGAACCCGCTCCATGAGCGGGATAGACCAGAACGCCGTCCGCCAGCTTCATCAGCTTGTGGTGCAGGCTGTCGTAGAGCATGCCGGCAAGCTCAACGGGCGTGTGCTTCGTCGAGAGATCCGGGCGCCCCACATCACCGATGAACAGCGTGTCTCCAGTCAGCACGGCCCACGGCTGCGGCGACTTCTCCTCGTCCGTTACGACCAGGCAAATGCTCTCCGAAGTATGGCCGGGTGTCTCCAGCACACGAATCGAAGCCTTGCCAAACCTCAGCTCGTAACCGTCGCGCACGGCGACGTGGGGAAGCGTGGCTCCGGCCTGTGCTCCCATGTAGATCTTCGCGCCCGTGCGCGCGGACAGTTCCTTGTGGCCGGAGACAAAGTCAGCGTGCAGGTGTGTCTCAAAAATGTGGCGGATGGTGACGCCATGTTCCTCCGCGGCTTTCAGGTACAGCTCCACGTCGCGCTGCGGGTCGACCACCACGGCTTCACCCTCGGAAGCCAGCAGGTAGGAGGCATGAGCGAGGCATCCCAGGTAGAACTGCTCGAAGTACATAGCGCACCCCACAGAATTGCCCTCAGATGCTAGAACAAAACACTCAACAATGCCACGGCAGTGAGTGGGTCAGGAGTCAGGGGTCAGCAGTCAGGATCAGAGCCTAGGAAGGCAATGGCGCGATGAATTCCAGGCCAAAGCAGAAGCCGTTGCGCGAGCGGACGATAGCAGGGATGCGGGAGTGGAACGGAGTATCGAACTCAAGTTCGAGCAGGTCGCCCGGGTTCAAAAGTATCCCAGCGTACAGAACCATGCCGCCCTCGCTCATCTCAGTGCCGCGTCCGCACACGACCGTCGTCGAGAAGCCTTTGGAAGTGACCACCCGGACGGGCAAGTCGACGGGCAGGCGATCCCACCGGCGGGATTGAGGGGAACTCGGCATTGAAGGCTATGATTAGCCCTCTCTCAGCCCGTTTCAAATTACCAACGGGAAATCGACCAATGGCCAGGAGTACACGCGAAGGGCTGGTGAAACGGCCGGCGTGATCTCCCTTGCCTGGCGGGGGTTGCGGTGAGCCTTCCCACCCTCTCGCGAAGAACGCGAGAAGGGTGGGGCAACCGTGTGCTTCTTGCGCCTCAAACCCGCAGGATCATTACCTCGGTTGCCTTGATCAAGGCGGCCGCGGCCTGGCCCGGCTTAAGCTGCATCTCGCGCGCTGACCGCGAGGTGATGATGGAGGTGATGCGCTGGTTGCCGATGGAAAGCGTGACCTCCGCCATGAGACCGCTGACGCGGACCTCCTCGATGCGTCCGACCAGCTGATTGCGGCCGCTCACGCGGCGGAGGACATCGTCGCGCTCGGGCTCGGTCTTGCCGCGCGTGCGGTAAAGATAACGGTCGACCTCGCTCTGCGGGATGCGGTGGTGGCCGCCGGGCGTGCGCACGCTGCGAATCTTTCCGTGATAGATCCACTGCTTGAGGGTGGGAAAGCTGACGCGCAGCTCGAGCGCGGCTTCGCGTGGGCGCAGAAGTTCTTCTTTGGCGCGCGCTTGCTTCACTGGTTTGCGTCGCATGAACCCTCCATTCCAGACGGTATCGCAGTATAGGATGAATCAAGAGCCAGGGAAACCATATTGAAACGTAGCGTACTTGCGCTCCAAAGCATCTCATCTATACACTACAGAGCACTTCAACTGGAGCTAAACAATGCATAAATGCAATTCCTGGGTCGCGGTGGCGATCCTCGCGCTGTTGTCTTCCCTGTTCCCGGTAGCAGCCACCGCTCAGGACGATAGTAAGAAGCAGCCGAAGACCCCCGACCCCTGCACGAGCGGCCACGAGTTCGCCACCACCGATTGCACGCTGACCTGGCACGGCATCACGGTATACGGCGCGTATGACGTGGGCGTCGGCTACGTCAGCCACGGCTTACCGGAAAACGGCTACAACTATGAAGGCGAATCTCTGGTGAACCGCAACGGCTTTCAACATCGATTCCTGGTCGCGCCGAACAACCTGTCGCAGACGGGTCTGGGCATCAGGGGCAAGGAAGAGTTTCTGCCGGGCTGGTCGGTTGTGTTCAACGCTTCCACCGGCATCAATCCGCAGTCCGGCCTGCTGGCCAATGCTTCAAAGACCGACATCATCAACAACGGCCTTCCCCGGGGCAGCTACTCGGAAGCCATCGACGGGGCACGCGCGGGCCAACCCTTCAATGACGAATACTATGCCGGGATATCGTCCACAAATTTCGGCACGCTGACCTTCGGCCGCCAGCGCGCGCTCGGTACCGATGCGATGCTGCTTTACGATCCGGCCGGCGGCAGCTATGCCTTTTCCTATATCGGGTACAACGGCACGATGGCGGGCGGCGGCGACACCGAGGACAGCCGTTGGGACTCTGCCCTGAAGTATCGCCTCGTTTATGGCCCGGTCCATTTCGGCGCGATGTATAAATTCGCCGATGGTTCCGCGGGCTGCTACTCGGCCACCGCGGGCTGGACTGCCGCCACCTGTACGGCGGAACAGGCGCATAACAACGCCTATGGATTCGACCTCGGCGGAGGCGCCGGCAAGTTCTCCGCCGACCTCGTCTTCCAACAGTACAACCAGGCGATCAGCGTATTGAACCCCTTGCTGGGGCCTCAGAGTCTGACGCAGCCCTATCAGTCGACCACGGACAGCGTCAATACAAACCAAATCACCGGGGCCAATCTGATCGACCCGAACGACACCGTATATGGCATCGTGACCGACAACCGCGCCGTTATGGTCGCTGCCAAGTATGCGTGGGACCCGTTCAAGTTTTTTGCCGGCTACGAATACATCTGGCAGAACAACCCGAAGGACCCGTTGGGCGTTGGCGCCTCGGACCAGGGCGGTTATTTCATGAGCGGGGTGGAAGACAACAATCTTGATTCTGAGAAGTTGGTGAACATCTGGTGGACGGGCGCGAAGTACACCTACCGCAGCAAAACCGACTTCACTTTCGCCTGGTATCAGCAGCGGCAGAACGACTTCCGTCGTCCGCCGACCTGCACGCCCGCCAGTTTCCGTGCCTCCTGTGCGGGCACCCTGAACGAGGGGTCGATCTATGTGGATCACCACTTCACCAAGCGTTTCGACGGTTTTGCCGGAATTGCGTATTCCTGGGTGAGCGGCGGTCTGGCCATCGCGATTCCTCATGGCCCCGGCGTCCCCTATAACTCCAACAACAACTTTGCTCCGACCATCGGCGGTCGTTTCGCATTCTGATCCCTTCCAGGGCAGGCTCAGTTGAGAGCGCAAGCAAGCGTTCTGTTTTCACATTTCAGAGTCACGACCTGGGCACTTTGCTTGGATCCGCCGGCATCGATCCGCCGTTTGCCAAATTGATTCGGGGTAGCCAGTTTGCTAAGGTCGTCCTCATGTCCGAGCGTGTCATGTCCGAATGTGTCATGTCCCAGTGTTCCCCCGAGCAGATACGCGAATTGCTCGACTCCCTTTATCGCGCGGATTCGGGACGAATCCTGGCAACTCTGATCCGCTTGCTCGGTGATTTTGATCTTGCCGAGGAGGCCATGCACGAAGCCTTTGCGGCTGCGCTGAGCCGGTGGCCGAGGAGTGGAGTACCCGGCAACCCGCGACCATGGTTGATTTCGACGGCCCGATTCAACGCCATTGATACTCTGCGCCGACGGGCAAGATTCGATGCGTCGCAAGACGAGCTCGCGCACTATCTCGAAACGCAATGGAGTTCGGCGGACAGGTCCAATCAAGCGGGCAGCCTTGCGGGCAGTGTTGAGGATGACCGCCTTGAAGACGACCGGCTGCGCCTGATTTTTACCTGCTGTCATCCGTCGCTGGCGCCGGAAGCGCGCGTTGCCCTCACCTTGCGTGAGGTGTGCGGGCTGACTACCGAGGAGATCGCCAAGGCCTTCCTCATCACTCCGCAAACGTTGGCGCAGCGCATTGTGCGCGCCAAGGCAAAGATTCGCGAGACACGGATTCCGTACGAGGTGCCGACGCCGCAGGAATTGCCCCAGCGGCTGGGCGCGGTGCTTCAGGTCATCTATCTCGTCTTTAACGAGGGCTACTCGGCTGCGGCGGGAGCGGAGGTAACGCGCGCCGAGCTGACCGGCGAGGCGATTCGACTGGGCCGGTTGCTGATGGAACTTCATTTGAGCGAGCTAAGGCCAGAGCCGGAAGTCGTTGTTTCAGAGATCATCGGTTCGGAAATCATCGGTTCAGAAATCATGGGTTCAGAAATCATGGGACTGCTTTCCCTGATGTTGCTGCAGGAATCCCGTCGCGCCGCGAGAACCTCTCCGACTGGAGAGCTGATTTTGCTGGAGAATCAAGACCGCGCGCTCTGGAACCGGGAGCAGATCGCGGAGGGAGTGGCATTGCTGGAGAAAGCCCTGGGGTACCGTGGGAAGCACCGTGGGAAGTCCCGTGAGAACTCCGGGCAGAAGTCCCGCGGCTTCGGCCCCTACACGCTCCAGGCTGCGATTGCGGCTGTTCATGCGCAGGCGGAATCGGTCGCCGCGACCGACTGGCGGCAGATTGTCGCGCTTTACGACCAATTGGTACGAATTCACCCTTCGCCCGTTGCACAGCTCAATCGTGCAGTGGCCATTGCCATGTGCGATGGTCCAGAGGCCGGTCTGGCGCATATCGACGCGGTGCTGGAACATGGCGAACTGGCCAATTATTACCTGGCGCATTCCGCCCGCGCAGATATGTACCGCAGGCTAGGCAGGACAGCCGAGGCTCGTGCTTCGTATGAGAAGGCGCTGGCCCTGACCCAACAGGAACCAGAGCGGCAATTCCTGCGAGAGCGTATTCGGCAGCTGAAATAAAAGAAATGGAATAGCTATCGATTTTCGGTCTCCCGGCAGTCATCACTTCACAGCACAGAAGATGCGGTGAATCCGTTCACGGATTTTGAATGCAATCCCAACGCTTCCTGGAGCGGCAAGTAGCCTCGTAAGTTCACCCCTGTGTCGAGCATCCCATTTGCACTTTCCTTCGGAAAATATTCGACGCACTACGCGGTCTAATTCTCGCCTCTCCTTCTCGCTTTTAGTCGCCTTCGTTCTCTCCGCCAGACCCTGTTCCAGAAAGTTAAGCCCCTCGCGAACCTGAAGATATTCCGAATTTGTCCGGCGACCATCAGGCCCAAGACTGTCCGCGTGGGCTACCCGAAGAAGACTATCAATGGCATCGGTCGGGATTCTTTCAACTCCATCGTCATTCAGCCATAGCACTTCAAGGTATTCTGGGGTGTGATCTAGCACAAAGCAGTTTTTCTTAACCCCTAACGTGCACACGTCGCCTCGTTTCCAAGGACTTTTCTGCGGATCGAGTGACGGGGAAATCGTCATTGAACATCACCTTCAAGGCTTAATATTGTAACCTTCTGCCCGCAAAACTACCGGACGAACAAATCGGTCTGATCCTCCCGGTGGGCCGCGTGTCTATAATCCTGCTGGAGGGTTATTATGAGACTTTGCCTGCACATAACGCGGAGCGCGCAACCAAAGCCGGGACACAATGAGGTTCATTCGATACTACTGTCAATGAACGATGAACCACCGTTCTTAAGTAAGGTCACTCCCCGCGATTTGGGTGGTTTAGTGAACGCCGGTTTTAGTGGCACAAGAATCGGTGACGCGCAGAAAGAGCTAATTGAGAAAGGGACGACGGTCTTGGAGGGCGTAGATATCGATGAAAATTACGTCCGGCGGTTTTTCGCTGATGCCGCCTGAAAACCGGGCGGGTGTGGGCCACGCGCCGAAATCCACGGATTGCTGCTTCGGGAAATGCGGGGACAGACGGGACGTTCGCCTAATTTTGCCTGGGCCGGGTGCCCCATTTCTCGCGTTCTTTGCGAGAAGTGGGGCCTTTCGGGCGGGGTGGCCCAGGCTTTTGATCTTGCTGGCATCACCAACACAGTAGGGTGCCCCGTCCTTCGCGTTTTCTGCGAAGGGCGGGAGTCGGGAATGCTGGCACGGAGTGGGTTTGGTCACGTATCCACAACAAAATCAAATGGCGCACGCAGCGTCGCCACCCACCCCTTCGACAAGCTCAGGGCAGGCTCTTGCAGAAAACGCAAGGATGGGGCACCCTCAGCGGGAATGGTGCACGCAAGGATCGTCAGATGTGGGCCACCCGCCGTTTAAATCCGTGTCCTATCCGGGCGGCGCGTTAACCGTATGTCAGGTCGGTGCTCTGTCCGACTTCGATGATATAGCCGTCAGGATCGCGGATGTAGCAGCGGGTCTCGCCGTACTTGGGGATGGGCTCCGTGATGAACTCCGCTCCTCGACTTTTCCATAGTTTGTAGCAGGCTTGAATATCCGCCACGCGGAAATTCATAAAGCTGTTAATGTGATTCGGGTCGGGGACGCTGAGCGTTACCGTCGGCTTATCCGGGGTGGGCCCGCCGCCAACGTTCAGAATCATCCAGATATTCGCCAGCTGAAGATACGCAGGCGCGTTGCCGTCACCCAGGCTCAGAATGCGAGCGCCGAAGACCTTTTCGTAGTAGCGAGCCGATCGCTCGATGTCGGCGACGGTGAGAAAATGCGCGATGCTGATCCCCTCTCGTGGGGGCATTTCATAGCTCTTCTGCTCGATTTGTACGCCGCTCATTGACAACTCCAATTCTGATAAACAGTGCTCATCCGCTGATTCTGGTTCCTTGGTATTCAATACCTGCTGCCGATTAAGCCTGACGAGGAAAGGAAAAACAATTGGACGAAGGTATTGCACAATACTTTGGTATCGTTTGCAACCAGATGTCCGATGAGGGGCGCTGGCCCACCTTTAATTTCTCCTGGGCGAAGTGGCCCAGGCTTTTGATCTCGCTGGCATCACCAACACAGTAGGGTGCCCCGTCCTTCGCGTTTTCTGCGAAGGGCGGGAGTCGGGAATGCTGGCACCGAGTGGGTTTGGTCACGTGTCTACCGCAAATCAATAGCGCACCCAGCATCGCGGCCCACCCCTTCGACAAGCTCAGGGCAGGCTTTTGCAGAAAACGCAAGGATGAGGCACCCTCAGCGGGAATGGTGCGCGCAGAGATCGTTGAAGGTGGTCCACCCGCCAATTCCTGCAAGAGCGGATTCGGCAGTTGAAATAAAAACTAGGATCGCTGTCGATTTTCCGTCTCCCCATCGACTATAGGACGAAAGAACGATGAGCTACGGCTCCTTGAACAGGAAACGAGTCATCGGGAACAAACCACAGAAACCAAGGAGAAAAAGTCATGCCACAATATCTGGTTGCTAGCTACCTCCCCGACGACTTCGACCCGTCCACGGTAACCGAAGCGATGATGGAAGAGATCCACGCGCTCAACCGCGAAATGATTGCTGCCGGGGTGAGGAAGTTCGCCTGCGGCATTTCCCCGGCCGCCAACGCCAAGACGGTGCGGAAGCAGTCCGACGGCACGGTGCTCGTCACGGACGGGCCGTACCTGGAGACCAAGGAGCACATCGGCGGCTTTTGGATACTGGAAGCCGCCGATATGGACGAGGTACTCGCATGGGCGCGCAAGGGTTCCATCTCCTGCGATGCGGTGGGCGAGGTGCGCGAGCTTCTGTTCTTCCCGGCTCCGGAACAGGGACCCGGCGGAAGCAAGTAACAGCCCGGGCCGCCGCGGCTTGGGATAGAAGGAGAAATCAGGGAGGATGGATGAAATACATCTGTCTGGGATATATCGAGCCAGGAAAATTTGAAGGGATGACCGAGGACGAGCGACACGCAGTGCTCGACGAATGCTTTGAGCACAATGACCATCTGCGCGCCAACGGACATCTTGTTGCCGAAGTGCCTCTTCAGCCTCCGGAGACCGCGCTGACCCTGTACTGGAAGAGCGGCAAAGTCGTGACCACCGACGGCCCCTATGCGGAAACCAAGGAACAGGTCGGCGGCATTCAGATCCTTGAGGCGCGAGACCTCAATCACGCGGTTCAGCTGGTCTCGCAGCTTCCGGGCTTTAAGTATGGACTTGGACCGATTGAGATACGGCCAGTTGCGGATTTGAACGAAATGATGAAGGAGAGCGAGCAGCGGCGACGGCGAAAGGTTCCCTCGCGATGAGGGCGGCCATGAGGGAAAGAATATTGATCAGGATCATGGCCCGGGCCTGGTATCGACAGATTCGCGTTACGGCGTGGGCTGGAGCGCTAGGCGGGCGAGGGTTTGCACATCAGGAACTTTGAGGTCGGGCTCGCCTTCGGTGGGTCGGGTTGCGCCGAAGCCTCGGCGGTAGACTAGCACGCTGGCCATGCCCAACGAGTGGGCTGGCAGCACGTCGTGATAGATGCTTTGGCCGACATGCAGGACCTGTTCACGCTTCAAGCCAAGGCGATCGAGCGCGAGGCGAAACGGAGCCGGCGAAGGCTTGTAGGCTTTGGCCTGTTCCGCGGTGACGACCGCTGCGAACGAAGTTCCGAGATGGCGCGAGGTAGCCGCGAAAAGGTCGTCGTCGGTATTGGAGATGATCGCCAGCTTGTACCTTGTGCTCAGCTTCTGGAGCGCGGCTACGGTATCGGGGAAAGGCTTCCAGTTCTGGAGCGAGTTGGGCAATGACTCCGCTTCCGCGTGGGAAACGGAAAAGCCGAGGCGTTCGCCGAATCTGTGCACGATGTTGGCCAGCACGGTGCGATAGCGCTGATAGGGATTCTGCTCTTTAGGCTCCAGTTCGCTGAAGATCGTGAGGATTTCGGCGTCGGTCAGGTTTTTTCCGTGGGCGTGCAGAATGGGCCGCATGGCGCCGAGCAAGCCGCTCTCCCAGTCGATCAGAGTGCCGTAGCAGTCGAACGTCATGGCCTGGAAGCGGGTGAAGTTGAGGGACGGGCTTTCTGTCTGCAGTTCAATGTTCATCAAAGTTTCCCTTCGTTCGTATTATGGTGCAGTTATGACAGGCTTGGGGCAGCCCGCTGAATGATGGCTTCAATTACTCTTCATGGGCTGAAGCTCCATCGAAATACGCCAATTATCGCAGTGCTCAAGGTGTGCGCGTAAGAACTGGTGCCGTCCCTCCGGGACTCGCTCTTCCATTCCTCGGGCTGTCCCGCCACTTACGTGGCGGGCTAAGGAATGCCGCCGCTTCGCGGCTGGGATTTTCCTGGTCTTGATCCACGGCTCGCATCAAATTCCGGTTTTCAGGCGGACTCTAAAGCGCTGCGCCACCCAAGATCACTCCAAAGCGAGTTTCTCAGAAGCCTGCAATTGGCAGCCTGTAAAGCCCCATCAGCAGCGGATTCGGACGGCGCGGCTGGAAGTCTCGCCCTTTCCAATCAACCTTGGTCGATTCCCTCTAACCAAGCTTGGCGCCATTCGGCACTTTTCTTTCCGGATGCAGCAAGACGACTTCCCCGCTGGGCAGATAAAACCCTGTTGTGAGCACTTCGGAGACGAAGTTAGCGATTTGCCTGGGCGGAAAGTTCACCACCCCCAAGATTTGCTTTCCGAGCAATTGCTCCTTGGAGTACAAGTCCTTGATCTGCGCGCTGGAGCGCTTCACGCCCAGTTCGCCGAAATCGATTCTCAGCTTGTAGGCTGGCTTGCGCGCCTGGGGAAAGTCCTCCACTTCGACGATCGTGCCCACTCGCAGTTCGACTTTTTCGAAATCTTTCCAGGTAATCTGCTCCATGGATAAAACTCCAGACAGGAAGCTAGAACTCATCTCACAAATAGTGGCCCGGGAGAAGGACTACTCACCTCAGGGGCTAAAGCCCGGTATTGATGCGGCCCTTGACGGCACGACTGAAGTCGTGCCTTCCCGAAACCATTTACGCTAGCAGAAAGCCGGGAGGTGTTTTCCGGCCGCAACGACAGCTCGGTCCGCAGGATTGGATGAGGAACAAGCGAGCCGGTTGCAAAATCAGGGGCTGACTTGCTTTTTCAGTTCACCCGCGATTGAGCGCCAGCCACTTCCGATCGGCGAGAACGACCGAGGTCTCCGCCTGCCTTGGGGGGATGTTCCAGTATCGACTGAGCAGGCGGTTCTTCTCCTGGGGAGAGACGACCTGGAAGCCGTGCTTCTCGTAAAAGCGAATGGCCCATGCGGCATCGGCCCAGGTTCCGATCAAGATCGGGCCTGAGGTCAGCGTCTGCAAGTGCGACAGCAAGCGGGAGCCAATTCCCTGCTTCTGCCGGCTGGTGCGGACGTAGGCATGGCGAATCAAAGTTACGTCCTGGACTGGCTGAATGCCCATGACGCCGGTCAGTTCCCCAGCCGTTTCATATCCCCAAAACGCGACACCGCCAGCCATTTCGTGACGGAGTTCGTTTCTGGACATATAGGGTTCTTTCCAGCAATCGGCGGGAATCGTGCCGCGGTAGGCCTGAGCGCCATCGTTGATGATGGTCCAGATCGGGTCGAAATCGGCGTCGTTGCAGCGGCGAATCATGGGCGGCCGGTCCTAAGCAGCAAACATGTGGGAACGATGCGAATCATGTCTTCTCAATAAATCGCATAGAGGCGCGGCGACGTCTTGAACAAAATTGCAGGGGAATTGTGGTCAGGCGACGGCGGCGCGGTAGCGGGCTGGGGTAATCCCTACCAGACGCAGGAAAGCGCGGGACATGTGACTCTGGTCAGCGAAGCCGGCCTGCACCGCGGCCTGGGCCGGAGTTTGCCCGCCGGCGAGAAGTCGGCGCGCGAGGCGCACGCGGCGTTGGATCAGATAGGCGTGGGGCGTGATGCCCACTTCGCGCGCGAAGCGGCGCAGGAGTTGATAGCGGCTGACTCCCGAAAGCACGGCCAAGTCCGCGAGAGAGACAGGTTCGTCCGCAGCGGAATCCAGACGCCGAATCGCCTGGGCGACGCAGAGCGAGGAATTGCTCGTTATCGACCGAGTGTGGCCATGGCGCCGCAGCATCCACATGAGGCAGCCGAGCAGTCGTTCGTCCATGGCCAGGCGGTCCGCATGGGCGAAAGTCAGGCAGGCGAAGAGCCGGCGGAAATGCCGGGCCAGCGCGGGATCGCGCGCGACCGGGCGGACAAGCTCGATGGCGCCGGAGAACTCATCTTCGATTTCCTTGGCAAGTACGGCGGGGTCGAAGTAGATCATCCGCCAGCCGCGCGCGCCTTCAGTCAAGGGAGAGCCGTCGTGCATTTCGCCGGGATTCACCATGATCACGTCGCCCACGACGGCGGTGACGGAACCAACGAGGCTCCAGGAACGGTGTCCGCCGAAGGCGATGATGCCGATGCCGAACTGGTCGTGGGAGTGGCGCGGGAAGTGGTGGTTCGAGACCAGGGTCATGGCCTCGATTCCCGGCACCGCCGACTTGTGGAGCTCGACCTTATGAATGCGGCACGCCATTGGATTTCGCCCAAGCAATCACCTTGTACTTGATTGACGTTCGGAATGGCAAACCGATAGGAGGATGAGACGTGGGGCGGCGGGAAAACCTCCATGGCACTGGCGGGCTGCTGAAAAAGAATTCTGCCGACCTCGGCGGCTAAAGCCGCGTTGAAAAAATAGCCAGCTATCGCAGCGCTGAAGCGCTGCACCACACAAAATCAACCACCGAAGGGAGTTTTCCAGCAGCCTGCCAGTCAGCCTGACCCGTCCGCTGGCTGTGCTCCGTCCTCCGGATTAGCGCTGGGCTTTGGATTTGTTCAGGGTCACGGCGGCGCGGACCAGGGCCTTCAACGCGTCCTCGTCTACGCCCTCGCCCTCGTGGAAGTCGATGGCACGCCGTGTGTTCCCGTCAAGGCTGGAGTTGAAGAGTCGGGAAGGATCCTTGAGAGCCGCCCCTTTGGCGAACGTGAGCTTTACGACTTTCTGGTACGTCTCGCCGGTGCAGATCATTCCGTCGTGCGACCACACTGGAACCCCGGCCCACTTCCACTCCTCGACAACTTCGGGATCGGCTTCCTGGACTAACGTACGGAGCCGGCTGAGCATCTTGCCCCGCCAGTCGCCTAGCTCCTTGATTCTCGCGTCGATCAGCTGGGAAGGAGACTTGCTTTTCTGCGAACCGCTCTTCTTCATGTTCATGGGCATTGATATTAATCCAGTTACCGCAGCGCTTGCAGCACTGCGCCACCCAAAATCGAGCATGGAACGAGTTTTTCAACAGTCTGCCGGGTCGGCGCATTTTGGCGCATGTGCTTAATCGCCAATGGCGCAAGTCGGCGCTTGCCAAACACACGGCTTGCGTCAACATAATTGATCAAGGCGGCAAGTAGCTTAGTAGGATTGAGTTCCGAAGCGCCCCGCGACTCCAGGCTTGCGAGGTTGCCAGGGAGTGGACCTGTCGCCTTCGTCTTCCTATCTATTTGGCTAAAGCAGGGCTGTGTGCTTATTCGTGGTATGGCACGCGTTTACCGAGCGCAAGGCATGGGCTGCGCGGCTTCTACCTTCGAATCGCAATGCGATGAAATGGACGCTAGGACGATCGAAAGCGAGTCTGGGTCTCAATTTCGGCGCACCTTGCACATGTGCAGCAGAAATCAGGATCCTTCGGCATGGCTAGATGGCCGCAGTTGTGACACATATACCAGCCGTTTCCGTTATCGGGCGATGCCATTCGCTTGAATTCGCGATTTTCGACACAATAGGGGCAACGAACAAGGTTGAACTCGAATGTTCGGCCCTTCTGCTGCATTTGACCTGTGTCAGTCATGGATGTCTGACATGCGGGGTTGCTCGTAGTTAAGGCAAAACCTCCTTCACGGCGCAATGGCATGCAGGCAGACGGATGCGGAAGGTCTCGTCGTCTCCGTAAAACCAGACAGCCGTGTCGACGTATTCCATCTGCCGACCGCAGCGCGGGCAGAGTTCATCCAGCCGTGTGCGGCCCACCTGGAGCAGCAAGTCCTTGATCTCTTCTTTGATGCTTTTCTGCTGTCGTGAAGGTAAGTCCCGCGAAGAGACGGAAGTCCCCGGTTGGTGCCATGGAATGGTCATGGGCTGGATACTGCTTTTAAAAACCTAACAACTATCGGCGATGAGCGCATGCGCCAAGTTGCGCCATACGCCCTGGCTCGGCTTCGGGGAGGCCGTTGCCAAAGGAAGAGGACCCAAACACCTAAAGGACATACCCGCTTCCCTATAACTTCACCACAAAGGACCGGACACGCCCTTCGTGGGACTTCGTGTCTGTCGATTGGGACACCGCCTGCAAGTGGGTTGGCCTGGCGCCGGTTGATTCCAGTGCTACAATTTTGTGCAAGGATGGTTTTGGGAAAGTTGTTCGGGTCAAGTTAAGGTGTGATCATGAAGAAACGCGCCCTGAGGACACCGGATCCACCGCACTTCCTCAGCGGGTGGAAAGAAATCGCAACCTTTCTGGGGAAGGGCGTGCGAACGGTACAGCGCTATGAGCGAGAGCTGAGGCTTCCTGTACGCCGCCCCGCGGGAAAGTCTCGCGGCTCGGTCATCGCAGTGGTCGCTGAACTCGAGGGCTGGGTAAAAGCAAGCTCGATCCGCGAGATGTTTCAACTCAGGAATACTCAGCAGGACTACCGCGATTCGACGCAGGAACTTCGCAGTGGCGTATCCGAGCTGGCAAAACTTCGAGAGCAGATGGCAATGCTCCGGTTTGAATTAAGACATTCGGTGACGCGGCTGCGAGACAGTGTGCGTCTGCTACGGGGAGAACTGGATCAGCGGAGAAGCATGCACCCGTCGCAGATCCTTTCCCAGGACGAACACGACCTGCTCGATCGGGCAGCGGCGGATGTGATGGTCGCTCCGATCAGATATCCCAAGGCCAGCTAGTGTCATGGCCCGAAAATAGGAAAATAAAATCGGACTAACCTTGGCCTGGGTCTGCGGGCCTCAGCGGCTGAAGCCGCAATTCTCAAGGCTCTTTACGGCGCGGCTGAAAGCCGCGCCCTTTCAAGACTCGTGTGTGCGTAGGAATTGGGTGCCGTCCCTCCGGGAATCGCTCATCCATTCCTCGCGCGGTCCCGCCACTTACGTGGCGGGCTAATGAATACCGCCGCTTCGCGGCTTCTTTCAGTTCGACTCGGGCTCGACTTCGGCTTGACTCGGGCTCGATTCGTCGTGCGGCCCGGGTTGCAGACATTCATCATTTGCTGTTTCCTTGCGAGACCAGATCGCTGAGGTCGAGCAAAATGATTACCACCCCATCGATCTTGTTTTCCAAAGTGCGGTAAGGCGTGATGCGCAGCTTGTAAGGCTTGCCGTCGCGAGCCCGCACCTGTTCCGTCTTCATCCTGACGTCGCGCATCACATCGAGCATCCAGCGCTCGAGCTGTGGAATCTCGATGTTCAAAGCAAGATGGGTGAGCGCCTTGCCGATGTCGTGGTTGGAAAAACCGAAGATTCGTTCGGCCTCCGGAGTAAAACGCCGTATGTGCAGGTCTTCGCCGAGCATGACGATGGGAATGGTGGCGCTGTTGAGAATGTTGACCAGGTCATTACTGAGCTGCGCCAACTGCTGGTTGTGGTGCTGAATCTCTTCGTTTACCGTGTTCAGCTCTTCATTGGCGGACTCGAGCTCCTCTTTCGACGTCTGCAGTTCTTCATTGGTACTCTGCAATTCCTCATTGCCGGACTGAATCTCCTCGTTGGCCGACTGCAATTCCTCGTTGGTCGCTTCCTGGGCTTCGATGATCGATTGCAGATACTCCTTGGTGCTGGCGACTTCCTGCTTGAGCTGTGAGATTTGGACTTCCCTGGCGTCGGACTGTTCCTTTGCGGAATGCCGCGGCGCGAGTTTTGGCTCGGGTAGTTTGTGGCTGTCTTTCTCCTCGAAAAGGACGAGGAAGTGCCGCTGGTCGCGCGCGGGCGTGTGGAAGGGGATGACTTCGAGCCGGACGACGACGGTCTCGTTGGCCTCTTCAATCACGACGCCATCGCTGGAGACGGGAACGGAATCCTTGCGGGCCCTCTCAATCAAGGAACGCAATTCGTAGAGCAACCCAGCACGAGCCATCTTGAGCAAGTTGAGGCTGGCTCGCCCGGTGGGAAGTTCGAGATAACGATTGGTTTGGCCGCGGCTCTGCAGAATTTCGAGAGCTTCGTTGACGACCACCGCGGAGGGGACGTACTTGGTGAGCAGAAGGCGGTCGGCTTCGCGTTGGACGTCTACCGGCGTCTTCGCGGGTTCTTCCTCTTTAGCAGGATACTGCGGTTTCTGCGGGCGGCGCTCAGAAGCCTCATAGCCACTGACGGTCAGACCGAACGTCACGGGAGATGGGACGGGCTTCTTCTGATAGATTTTGCACTCTCTCTCCACCAGATCGAAGATTTCCGCGCCAAATCCGACAAGACCTTCGGTGTTCCCAACCAGAAGAAAGCCATTTGGATTCAAAGCATAGTGAAAAATAGGAATGACTTTCTTCTGCAGGACGGGGCTGAGATAGATCAGGACATTGCGGCAGCTGATCAGGTCCATGCGTGAAAAGGGAGGATCGCTAAAGACATTCTGTCGCGCAAAGACGCACATATCACGGATCGATTTGGAAATCTGATAGCCCCCCGCAACTTTCTGGAAGAAGCGTCGAAGCCGCACTTCGGAGACTTCGCTGGCAATGCCTTCCTTGTAGATTCCGGCCCGGGCCCTCTGGATGGCATTCTCGCTGAGATCGGTGCCGAAAATCTGAATGGGGACTTCGATGCGAAGTTCGGAAAGTGTTTCCACCAAAGCCATGGCGTGGGAGTATGTCTCTTCTCCGGTGGAACAGCCAGGAACCCAAACGCGGACGGGCTCCGACGACGAGCGCTCCCCAAGAATCTTTGGGTAGACCACCTCGTGCAGGCTGTCAAAGACTTCTGGATTCCGGAAGAAACTGGTGACATTAATCAGGACATCCCGGTAAAGAGCTTCCACTTCCTGTGGGTTGCGATGCAGAAACTTGACGTAGTCGGGTAGTCCATTGATGAGGTTGATATTCATGCGGCGCAGGATCCGCCGGCGGATGGTGGCCACTTTGTAATCCGCGAAATCAACCTTGCTGTAACCCTTCAGCAGCCGGAATATGTCCCTCATCAGCCGGTGTTTTCTGTCAAAAGCGTCGCTGGGAAATTTCTGCCCCGAAGGCTGCTTCTGAATGCGGATGAGCTCCTGCGCGATGCGGTCGGGAGGGAGGACATAATCCACGACACCGGAGCCGATCGCGCTACTTGGCATACCGTCGTATTTGGCAGAATCGGTGTCCTGGGCAAACGTGATGCCCCCGCTATCTTTAATCGCGGCCAGTCCCAGAGTGCCGTCGTTGGCGGTTCCCGATAAGATCACTCCAATCGCGTTGGCCGACTGATCATCAGCGAGGGAGCGGAAAAATGTGTCAATCGGCATGTGATGGCCGCGTTCCGCTTCCCGGCGCACGAGGTGCAGGGCTCCCGCCAAAATGGTCATATCCGAATTCGGAGGAAGCACATAAACCCGGTCGACGGCCACATGCATAGCGTCGGCCGCCTGGACCACCGGCAACCGAGTCGTGCGCGACAGCAGCTCGACCATGGCGCTCTCATGTGTCGGATCGAGATGCGGGATGAATATCAGCGCCATTCCCGGCTCGGTGGGAAGAGAGCGGAGCAGATTGCTGAAGGCTTCGAGACCGCCGGCAGAGGCGCCAATGGCAACAATCGGAAAGGTCGCGGGGCTGACTCGCGCAGGACTGGCACTTCCGCGCTTTTGTTTCTTGCTGCGCACCTTCTTTTTCGGCGCATTAGGCATGAGCGCGGTCCGTGCCGATGGGTTTCCGGGAAAGGTTATATTCTAGCCCAGAAGCGCTCGCATGGCGCGAGTCATCGAGATGTCGCGGTGCTGGACGTCGTGAGGTCGAGAAAGTCGGATACATTCAGGATTGCGAGAAAAAGACGTATCGGCATCGGCATCATTTTGCGCTCTTCGTCATCAACGAGGCGGCGGCCGAAGAGCCGCAGCTTGCGGTTCCTGGTTTGAAGCTGGCAGCCGTTCGCTGCCAGCACCTGATGGCACGACTGAAGTCGTGCCCTTCCCGAAACCCGACTTCTCTATTCTCCCTCCTTCTTCTCTTCCGCGATCTCGGCGTACTTGCGAATCGTCGCCAGGAAGTTATGGCTGCTAGAGGGCGGGGCCGTCTTTCCCGACAAAGTAGTCTGGCTCAAAAGCGAAGCACGGGTCCGAATGTAATCTTCAAATTGTTACGGGTTCCGTTGTCGAAATAGATTTCATCTCCGCCATCAAGACGAAGTCCGAACGGGCCCCAGAAGCCTTCGACGCCAAGGCCCGGATAGATGGCAGGGCGTGTGTCACCAGCGGTCACGCCATTTAATGCTCCGGTGAATCCTGACGGTGCATTCTGATTGCTGGTGCTGAAATTCACAAATCCGACTTTGAAGGTACCGAAGGCGCGGAGCGGGCCGGCGTTGGTTTCGAATTTTGGGCCAAACATGGCTTGCAACGGACGCAACTTCGTCTGCACAAATTGTGCAGTGACACCATTCGAAAACGAGCTGGTGAAGTTGCGAGCAAAGTCGTAGCTCATCTCGGCTTCAATCTGCACGTTTCGGTGAACGTTGAAGGCGGCTCGTCCGCCCACTCCCACAAAATTGATGTGGGGAGTAGTGCGGCTTAGGTTGAGATAGTCTGCGAAGGCGCCGATTTCGACGTGATCGCCCGAGGAACTTTGCCCCAGCAGGCACGGCGCAGAAAAGAGTGCGAGAACAACGGTGATCAGTGTGAGGTGCTTCATCCTTTTTAGATCTCCCCTGGGAGAATAGTCGCGATTTGCTTCCCTTCGGTTTGCATTGAGATGAGCGCAGGTCTCCATCTCTCCATCCTTTCCATCGCTCATGCCAAAACGTCCTCCGGAATCGCGCTCCGCTTTTTCCATTCGCGTGTAGTGTGCGCGAAGGCCGATGACGGGAGCCATCCGGCAGATGCAGTAGGTTCGAAGGAGAACTGACAGAATGCTCCGCAGAAATGTATGTACGTGGAACTTTCGCTGGGGCTACACGACTCGATGGATACGATCCGGCGTCCTTACCGGTTTGACGATGGTCATTCTTCATTGTGGCCATTCGTGAGTGAGGATCGAAAGATTGAAAACTACCGTCCAGCCCTTTGAGAAGTACGGAAGCCACGGGATTGGCGCGCACTTCGGTTCTGACTATGCTGCGCAAATACGCTCTCCTATCGAGCAGGAGCCAGGCCGCGAGGCGTGGCTCCTGCTTCTCGCCCGAATCCTGGGCTTAGGAGATCGGCCAGCCGGAGCCCCTTATGGATGCCCGGCGTAGTCAGCCTTCAAGGCTGATCAAAGGAGGCATGATGCTTTACTGGGCGCTAATGTTTTTGTTGATCGCCGTCGTGGCAGCGGTGCTTGGATTTGGCGGAATCGCGGTAGCAGCGGCGGGAATTGCGAAGATTCTGTTCTTTATCTTCGTGGTCCTTTTTGCAGTCACGTTGATAGCCCACCTCGGTCGAAGAGGCAGCTCGGGGATCTAGAGCGTCCCCCTCTTCCGCAATCTACATAACTCAAGACAAGGCGGCCTCTGCATTTTCCAGGCCGCCCGGTGCCCAGCAGACGGCTCATGAACGAGCCGCTGCTGGTGGCGCCGGGGGGCCGGTGGCACTTTGAGGCTGCGGCTGACACGCGCCGAAACGTGAAGGCTCTGAAGAGGGTCCTGGTAGCGCGGGTTGCGCTATACTGCGACCGAGCAGAAGACTGCTGCAGCATGCCGGTTTCTGCGATCCTCGAATGGGTCCCTTGCGCAAAGAGTGATATCGCTTCACGAGGCGGCGAATGAGTTTTGAACTGAGTTCAGGAAGACAGGAAGAGAGCCTCAGCCCCACGGGCAGCTCAACCGGCGAACGAAAAGCCTGGATGACCGCCCTGGAGACTCGCTTCGCCGAGACCGAGCCGGGTTTGAGCACGAGCCGCAAACGGCTGATTCGCGACATTCTGGATCATCCCGAAGATAACTACTTTCTTTCATCTCGCGCCCTTGCCAAGAGATATGACCTCGATCCTACAACCATTGTGCGCACCGTGCAGGCCCTCGGTTACCGGCGCTATGGTGAGTTCGCCGCAGACCTGCGATCGCACTTTTTGACCCGCATTACTCCTTATGCGCTTCTGAAGTCAGCAGTGCGGGAAAAGCGAAGCGTGGCCGGTCACGTTGAGCACACGCTCGAAATGGATATTCATAACCTGAATGACTTGCGGGCCAAGCTCGATGTGAAGCACGTTCTTGAAATCGCCAAACGTATCGACCGGGCGCGGCGAATTCTCGTGGTCGGAGTTGATTTCGCTGCGGCACTGTCGAATCTTCTGGCCTATGGGCTGGTCTCCATTGGCTACGACGCTGAGGCTCCCGTGGGTTCGGCTGGGAACCTGCACCAGAAAATTCTTCTACTAGGCCCTAAAGATTTTCTGGTGGCCATCAGTTTTGGCCGATGCCTGCAAGACACCGTCGACTCGGTAATACGGGCTCATGCCGGCGGCGTGCCTACATTCGGGCTGACGGATAGCGACAAAAGTCCCATTGCTCGATTCTGTGACTCCTCCTGGATCACATCGATCGCCAGCCCTTCCTTCCACGGATCGTATGTCGCGGTAGTCTCGGCGATCAACGCCGTACTCGTGGCCTGTGCGCAAATCCATCCGCAGCGCTCTCTAGCAGTGCTGCGCCGCAAGGAGGAGGAACTCAGGTCGCGCTGGTATACTCCGTCGCTGGGGAAAACAGGAAACCGGAATTCGGGAAAACATGCGTAGCCATTTCCCGCGCCTGTCCTAGACCTCACAGCGTTGGCTTCCAACCCGGCCCGCGAAGAACCCTACCCGCTTGTGATCCCGTCAGCTTCCCTGCTTCATATTCGAGCTGTCCGTTGACCAAAACGTACTTTACTCCTTCGGAGAGCTGCGCAGGATTTTGATAGGTCGCGCGGTCGATGATCGTTGCCGGATCGAAGATCGTAATGTCCGCAAAGAAACCCTCCTTCAGCAGTCCGCGGTCTAGCAGCCGTTGGCGCTGAGCGGGCAGAGAGGTAATCTTGCGGATCGCTTGTTCCAAGGGCAGCAAGTGCTCATCGCGGACGTAGTGCCCGAGGAAGCGGGGCATGCTGCCGAAGGCGCGGGGATGCGTGTGAGCGTCAAACAGGGGGCCATCCAGCGAGAGCTCGCTGCCATCGAGGCCGATGCTCGTCCAGGGCTGCTTCAGTCCGTAACGGAGGTCGTCTTCGTTGGCGATGAAATAGATCGCTCCCGTCTGAGCCTTGTCGGCGACTACAAAATCCATCAACGCATCCAGTGGAGCTTTGCCCTGTGCAGTCGCGACTTGCGCTAAGGTCTGGCCGTCGTACTTCTTCAGGTCGGGATTGACGACGCCGGCAAGCAATATGCCTGAGGCTCCGCCGCTCCCGAGATAAAGGTTCTCCCAATTGGGATGTTCGGTTGCTAACTCATCTTTGATCCGGGTTCTAGTTGCTGCATCGGTCAGCCGTTCTAGCAGCTTTGGAATTCCGCCGTCAGCCACCCAGGGCGGCAGGCTGGCAGCCAGAGCAGTTCCGCCGGCGACGTAGGGATACATATCGGCAGAAACGTCCTGACCGGCATCGCGGGCGGTCTGGATCATCGCGACAATCTTGGGCATCGAGCCCCAGCGGGGCTGGCCAATCACCTTTAGATGGAAAATCTCGACTGGCAAGCCCGCCTCTTTGCCGATGCGCAAGGCTTCCTCCACTGCTGCCACTTCGCTTTGGCCCTCGCTGCGCATGTGGGTGGCATAGATGCCCCCATACCGCGCCGCGACTTTGGCCAGCTCGATCAGTTCGTCGGTTTTGGCGTAGTGGCCGGGAGGATAGATGAGAGCAGTGGAAATTCCGAACGCCCCTTGCTGCATCGCCTGGGCGACAAGAGCCTTCATCTTTTCCAGTTCTTCCGGGGTAGGTGTTCGGTCCACGTCGCCAAGGATCGCTTCTCGCACCTGGGCTGCGCCTACGTAGGTGCCGATGTTCAAGGGCGTCCTGTTCTTCTCAAGTCTGCCAAAGTAGCCATCCAGCGTGGTCCAGTCGATTTTCAAGTGATATTGGTCGAGGCCAGCCTGCAGGCCGGGCAACGTGAGCGCATCCTGAGGCGCGACCGACGCTCCCTCGCCCGTGATCTCAGTGGTTATGCCCTGCGACAGCTTGCTGAGCGAACGATTGTCGATGAGGAGGGCGATTTCCGATTGCCCCAGCATGTCGATGAACCCGGGGGAAACGACGAGACCGTGAGCGTCAATGACGCGCTTGGCAAGGGACGCATCTACTTTTCCAATCTTGACGATGCGATCGCCGCGGACGGCCACGTCTCCAGAGACCCAGGGATTTCCCGATCCGTCAATGATTCGTCCATTCTGGATGACAAAGTCGTATGCCGGAGAATTCTGGGGATCGGTCTGCGGCTGTTGGTTGGGGAACGAGTTACCGGCGGACAGCGCTAGCAGGGCGGCGGCCAGAGGAAGGACGCAGAGAATTCCGGCTTTGCTGATGATGGTCATGATTGTTCTCGCTCGCAGAGTTGATGGTCTATTGACGCTGCGACAGCAGCTTTACGCGCGGGCCAGTGCTTGCGCATTCCAGTTCCTTTTGCGGACCATGAGCCTTTCGATAAGATCGCGCTTTATCGCATAACCCAGGCCGGGGCCGGCGGGCGCCTTAATCGTTCCAGTGGAACTCACTTCGACTTCCGGCTCGATGATGTCTTCGTTCCAGTAACGCCGGCTGGCGGAAACATCGCCCGGCAGCGTGAAATTCGGCAGTGTGGACATGGCAATATTGTGGGCCCGCCCGACGCCGGACTCCAGCATGCCGCCGCACCAAACGGGCAGCGAACGTTCCTGGCACACATCGTGAACCGCACGGGCCGAGCTGTGGCCGCCGACTCTTCCCAATTTGATGTTAATGATGCGACACGCGCCCGACTCGATCGCCGCGACCGCATGTGCGGCGTTATTGATGCACTCGTCCAGACAAATTGCGGTTTGCATTTGGGCCTGCAGCTTGGCGTGGGAATGAATGTCATCCCATTGCAGAGGCTGTTCGATCATCAACAAACCAAATGCGTCAAGTTTCTTCAAATGCTCCGCGTCCTTGAGCTCATACGCTGAATTCGCGTCCACCGAAAGGCGGATGTGAGGAAATTCCTTTCGTACCGCAGCGACGAAGGTCACATCCTTTCCCGGCTTGATTTTGAGTTTGATTCTCTGATATCCGCAGCACAATTCCTCGGCGACCTTTCGCACCAGCGCCTCGGGGGTCTCGCGAATGCCGAGTGAAACTCCACAAGCGATCTCCTGCAATGTTCCACCAAGCAGGGTTGCGAGGGGAACTCCCTTCAATTGCGCCTCGACATCCCACAGGGCGTTCTCCACTCCGGCTTTGGCCATCTGATGGCCGCGGATTGCGGACAACAGCGGCCCCGCTTCCGCAGCTCCGGTCAAATTCTTACCGATCAGTCGGGGCACGATGAAGTCGGAAATGACGTGCCAGGCGGTATCTGTGGTCTCGGAGTTGTAGGAGGGGCTTTCGATGGTTGTGACTTCTCCCCAGCCACTGACGCCATCCACAACGACTTCGAGCAGGAGAATTCTACGATCCTGAGTGACTCCGAAGCTGGTTTCAAACGGTGCCCGGAGGCGCATGCGGATTTCGCGGAGCACGATCTCTTCAATCGTCATAGCGCTCCGATCAGGGCGCCGGGGATTGCTGTGCAAGTGAAAATCATCTTTATCCTCTTCGCCAAATCAAGTAACCGGGAAGGCCGGTAAGAACAACTGCAATGCCGATGGCGGCGCGGGTGGGCTGGGAAAAGATTGTGTTCAGCACGAATGCAGCGACTGCCGCGATAAAGATCAGGGGAGTCCAGGGATAGCCGAGGACCCTGTAGCGCGGAGAGGCTGCCGTCTCGCGTTTTCGATAGACAAAAATACTTGCCGCCGCCAGCGCGTAGAAACTCCATCCCACAAAGATGACGTAGGTCAGCAACTGTTCAAAAGTTCCCGTCGCCGCCAACAGCGACGCCCAAAGTGCCGTGGCTGCGATTGCGAATGCCGGCGTGCCGAAGCGCGGATGGACTTGAGCCAGCTGATGGAAGAACAAACCGTCCTTCGCCATCGCGTAATAAACGCGCGGTGCGGTCAGAGCAATAGAATGCGCCGCGCTGAAGATCGAGATCAAAATTACAATCGTGACCGCCTTGGCAGACAATGGACTGACCACCGTAGCCAATGCAGTTGCAGCCACACGGTTCGAATTGGCGGCGCCTTCGGTGCCCAGCGCGGCAACGTAGCCGAGATTTGCGAGGAGATAGACAGTAATCAGTACGAACACGCCGACCAGAAAAGCCAGAGGAAAGTCACGGCGCGGATTTGCCGTTTCTCCGGCAGCGAACGTTGCATACTGCCAGCCTTCATACGCCCAAAGGACGCTGACGAGCGCCAATCCAATTCCCGACAGCCGGGACGAAAGCGACATCGGAGCAATAGCCGTATGAAGCTGCATGTGGTTGCCCGACCAAAGCAGCAAGCCAGCAAACCCCACGATGGCCGCCACTTTTATGGCCGTGGTCACGTTTTGCAGGTTCGCGCTCCGGCGAGTTCCAAGGACATTCACGACTGCGATGATCGCGATCATCGAAAGAGAAACGAGTTTCGCAGTCCACACTCCAAGAACGACAAATTCTCCGAGATAGTTGCTGAATGCCACTGCGAGAGTGGCAATGGAACCTGTGCTGACGACGAAGAACAGAACCCAGCCAAACAAGAACGCGGGAAAACGACCAAAGCAGTCTCGTATATAAACGTACAAGCCGCCGGCCTCCGGCCTGGTCGCGCTCAGCTCGCCGTAGGTCAGAGCTCCCAGCAGCGAAAGCACTCCGCCCAGCAGCCACACCGACAAGGCTATTGGCAGGGAGTTCCCGACATCCTTGAGGACCACGCCCGGAACCAGAAATATCCCTGAGCCAATCACGGTTCCGACAATCAGCAAGACGAGGTCGCGCAGTCCCAGAACCCGCCGGAGCCCTTGGTCAGCGAGCGAACTGCCGGAGGGCGCTGCAGGAGGCCGCGATATGACGCTCAAATCGAATCCAGGCACAGACACTCCGGTCCATAGGTTTAGGAGCAAAGGGATCGGTTTGTCAATGGAAAAAGCAACATGTGATGTTTCCTATTGACACGGTGCATCATCTGCTGTAAACGTGGTGCGTCTCCAGGGGCCCTCTGGCGAGAGCCAATTCGTGTAAAAGCACGGACATAAACTGCGGTATGCTGGCCGTCTTCTGGAAAACCTATGATCAAGCGAAGCCGTTTTGACGGTGTTGTTTGCACTTTGCGATCGCCAAGGAAGGTCGCGCTAGCGGTTCTGCTCGCGTTCTTCTGCCTGCCTGTCGCACTGAGCGCAGCCCAAGGTGGAGGGAAGGTGCAGAATGCCAAGCCGGCTGCGCCGCCGCAAAAGCTGATGACCGGCGCGACTCAGCCTGCGGGCGCGCCCGAAATGACGGCCGACGATGTCAGCGCCTTCCTGGATGGCGTGATGCCGCTGCAGTTGCGCCGGGAGGACATTGCCGGCGCCGTGATTGTGGTGGTGAAAGACGGGAAAATTCTGTTCGCGAAAGGCTACGGCTACGCCAACGTGGAAAAGAGGGTTCCGGTTTCGCCGGACGGCACGCTGTTCCGCCCCGGTTCGATCTCAAAACTGTTCAATTGGACCTCGATCATGCAGCAGGTCGAGCAGGGCAAGCTCGATCTGGATCGGGATGTCAACGATTATCTCGATTTCAAGATTCCACCCACCTTCCCGAAGCCGATCACTCTGCGCGACATCATGACCCATACTGCCGGGTTCGAAGAGACCGCGCAGGAACTTTTTGTTGCCGATGCCGCCCATCTGACGCCTTTGGGAGACTATGTACAGGCACATCTGCCGGAACGCATCTTCCCCCCGTTCACGACGCCGGCATACTCGAACTACGCGACCACCCTGGCGGGTTACATTCTGCAACGTGTTTCCGGTGAGCCTTTTGCCGACTACATTGACAACCACATCTTCCATCCTCTGGGGATGATGCACTGCACGGTTCGGCAACCGCTGCCGGACGCGCTCAAGCCGCTCATGTCGGAGGGATACAGCGTGGCTTCACAGCCGGCGAAGCACTTCGAGTTCGTGGAAGCGACGCCGGCGGGAAGCTCCTCGGTCACGGGTACGGACATGGCGCGCTTCATGATTGCCCATCTGCAGGACGGCCAGTATGAAGGAACACAGATTCTGCGCCCGGAAACGGCACGGCTGATGCACTCGCGGCAGTTTTCCAACTTGCCCGACATGAACAGCATGGCGCTGGGCTTCTATGAGGAGAGCAGGAATGGGCACAGAATCATTGGGCATGCCGGCGACACCGATTACTTCCACAGCGATCTGCACCTGATTCCGGACCAGCAAGTGGGATTCTTCGTTTCCTACAACAGCGCGGGCAAGGGGGAAATCAGCCCGCGGGACGCGATGTGGCATGCCTTTCTGGACCGCTACTACCCGTACGAGCCGCCGACGGCAGCCGCGGTGGCCAATGCAGGGGAAGACGCGGGGCTGGTCTCCGGCCGGTACCTCAGCAGCCGCCGCGCGCAAACCACGGTGCTGAAAGTCCTCAACGTCTTGGGCGAACCGAAAGTGTTTGCCAACGCGGGCAACACGATCAGCGTCGATGCGCTCAAGGACCTCAACGGACAACCGAAGAAATTTGAAGAAATCGGGCCGCTCATGTTCCGCGAGGTGCATGGCCAGGCTCGGATCGCATTCAAGCGGGACGACGCGGGACAGTTGGTGATGGTGATTGACTATCCCTTTTTTGTGTTCCAGCGGTCGCCAGGGGCCGAGAACGGCACCTTTAACCTTTGGATGATCATCTTTGCCATCGCCATGTTCGTGCTGACGTTGCTGCTCTGGCCGGTCGGGGCGCTCGTGCGCAAGCACTATGGTCGTCCGCTGAACCTGACGCCGCAGCAGCGCCGTCTGCGCCTGATCGTGCGACTGACCTGCATTTTGGACCTGGTGTTCCTGATCGCCTTCGTGGGGTTCTTCTCCATGGCGGAAAAGGATATTGGGATTCTGAGCCCTCGATTTAATCCCTTGCTGCGCATTATCCAACTGGTGGGCTGGCTCGGAATATTTGGCACGCTCGCCGCTCTCTACGGCGCCTGGCAGTCATGGAAGGAACGGCACTGGTGGCTGAGCCGGCTGGGAGACACCCTCATTGCGGTCTCATGTCTCGGCTTTGTGTGGTTCGTGTTCGTCTGGAACATGCTGCATTGGAGTTTGCGTTACTGAAGCAGCAGGCAGGCCCATGCCGCAGCAGTTGGCGCGGGCATCGGCTCCCGCATCTGTCCCCGGGCTCCAGCGATTGAAGAGCCCCTTTACGGGGACGCAAGGGGTGCGCTTCGGGTGTGCATCGAATGTTGCACAATACGTAGCGGGAGCATCGTTCGGTGAACATTTCTCTTGAAAGATGTGAATCGCAAGGTGTAAGAGAGTTTGCCATGTATCGCGCTCTTGACGTTGAGTGAAGAGTTTCTCCCAAGACAGGAGGTCGTCATGCATCCCACGCGCTTCCCTCGCAGTTCTTGCCTTCGTGTTGGAGATTTCTGTCACTTGCTGGCAATGCACATGTTCCTGGTTTGCGTGTTGCTCGGGATCAGTCACGAACTGTTCGCGCAAACGGCAGCGACTGGAGCCTTGCGTGGAACGGTAACAGATCCCAGCGGCGGCGTTTTGCCGGGGGTGACCATCAAGGTCACAAGCGCCACGACGGGGCAGACCCGGACCGCCGTCACTCAAGCGAACGGCGCTTATCTCGTTCCGTTTCTTCCCGTGGCGGTCTACCAGGTGGAGGCGTCCAACAAGGGTTTCAAGACGGCAGTTTTCGAGAAAGTGGAAGTGGACGTCACCGAGACGAAAGTGGTTGACGTTCACCTGGAGGTGGGATCGTTCACCGAGACGGTAACGGTGGAGGCGCAGCTGGTCCAGATTGAAACCAGCTCCAGCGCCCTCGGCAACGTCACCGATCAGCGCATGATCGACAATGCTCCTCTCGTCACCCGCAACTACCTGCAGATCCTCGGACTCTCTCCCGGCGTCTCCTCCGAGATCGCGAATGCTGCCGGTATTGGTCGAGGCAGCGCGGGGATCGAATACTCCACCTCGGGCAATATCGTGAACGATAACAACTTTCAAATGAATGGTGCCGAAGTAAACGACCTCATGGGATCGGGAACCATCAGCGGCGGCATCCCCGTGCCCAATCCCGACTCGATTCAGGAATTCAAGGTGCAAACCGGCCAGTACGACGCCTCTTATGGCAGGAATGCTGGCGCTAACGTCGACGTGGTGACGAAATCGGGGACGAATGCATTTCATGGCGACATCTGGGAATACTTCCGCAACACGGCGTTGAATGCCAATGATTATTTCCTGAATCAAAACCATCAGCCGCGCGGCGTTCTCAATGAAAATCAGTTCGGCGGGGCTATTGGCGGCCCTATCCGGAAAGACAGGGTTTTCTTCTTCGTATCCTATCAGGGCACACGTGAGAGAGACGGATTGGACGTCACAGGAGGATGTCTGAGCGGAGGGAATCTGCCGGTTGGCTTGAGCAACGATCCTGCCAGCCGTACCGCAGCTGCACTTGCCAGCACGTTTAACATCGCTACCCCCATCGACCCAACCGCGCTCGCCGTTCTGAATGCGAAACTACCGAATGGTCAATTCGTAATCCCCGCTCCCCAAAATGCTGCCGGAACCGTCGCTTTCAGCTCGCCCTGCCCTTACAGCGAAAACCAGTTCGTCAGTAATCTGGATTTCTATCACACTGAGAAGAGCCATTTCTCGGGCAAGTTTTTCTTCTCGAATAGCAGTCAGACGGGTGCATTCCCCGGAAACAATGTCTTGGCGGGTCCGGTTACGGTCCCAGGGTTTCCGCAGAACACGGATGACCAGTTCCGGGATTTTTCTCTCACCCACACTTACACATTCAACGATCACCTCATCAATCAGGCCGTGATCGCCTACCATCGCACCGTCGGACTGCTCAACCAGACTTATCCCAAGGTGACGTATGCCAACGGTCCAGCCTGCCCGGGCAATACTCCGGGGGTAATCACGCTCGCCAGCATCTGCGTTCCGGCTCCCGCGTTCGATAATCCCTTTCCGCAAGTGTTGATCGTAGGGGCGTTCAACATGGGAGGCAATGGCCAGGGAGTCACCTTGGCTCAGAACTTCTACAATGCTCACGACTCGATCACGCTTATCCATGGAAAGCACTCGCTGCATGTCGGCGGAGGAGTCGATCGCAGTCAGATCAATGAACCTAACTTTCATTTCCTGGCTGCCCTTGCCTACTTCTCATTTGATAGCTTGCTGACTGGCAATCCGGCCGAAAGTGTGGACGTTCCTGGCTTGTTCGGTCGTGCGTGGCGCACATGGAACGGCGATGCCTTCGTACAAGATGATTACAAGGTGCTTCCCCATCTGACGCTGAACCTCGGATTCCGCTACGAGCGCCAAGGGCAGCTCGGCGAAACACTAGGGCGGGCCTCGACGTTTAATGTAGCCGCCGCGAATCCGAACCCGCCCGCCGCGGGCACCTTGCAGGGATACGTGGTCTCATCCAACTTCCCGGGCACTCTCCCCACCGGGCCCGATGGCAGCAGTCCAACCCGCGCTTCTACTAATACCGCTCTGAATAACGATGGCCAGAACGGATGGGAACCGCGTATCGGCTTCGCCTGGCAGCTTCCCGGAATGAGCCGGTCTGTTCTGCGCGGAGGCTACGGGATCTATTACACGCGCACGACGGGTCAACCTTTCTTCCAGTTGCTGGCCTCTCCGCCGTTCGGTCTCATCCGGCAAATCCCTGACAACGGAGTCAGCACGGCCTTCCCTGCATTCCCGCCGCTTCCGTTCTTTCCGCCTTATTCGCCGACGACCCAGTTGACGCCCTCTATCTTTTCGCCGAATTTCAGGCCGCCGATCATCCAGCAGTACAGCATGGATGTCCAGACCGAAGTTTCCCGCGACATGGTGCTCGACATCGGCTACCACGGGTCTCGCGGATCTAAGCTGATTCAACAGCGCGCCTGGGATCAGGCTCTGGACGCGACCGTAACTCCCCTCAATGGTCAAACCAACAACACTTTGTTCAACCGCGCCTTGCGTCAACCGTTCGAAGGTTTTAACTCATTTACAGCCACGTCTACCACCATTGAGAGTGCAGGTGCGTCCTGGTACAACGCCTTGGGTGTCAGCTTAAACAAGCGCTTCAGTCACGGCTTACAGTTCCTTGCTTCCTATACCTGGACCTCCGCTCTTGAAACCGATCCCGGCTACGTGAACGGCACCCTCGCCGGTGGATCTTTGCAAGGCAACCAGATCGCTCGATCGAACTATGGATTTGATAATTTCGTTCGGCCGCAGCGGTTGGTTCTCAGCTACGTCTATAATTTGCCCGGACTGCAAAACCATTTTTCGGCCCTCGGTCGCGTCTTGTCGGGATGGTCTGTCGCCGGCGTTACGACCTTCCAAAGTGGGCAAAAGCTTACGATATCCGAAACGGATGAAGCAAACGCTTTTGGCATAGTGGGATTCGACCAAGAACGAGCGAATGTAGGCAATTGCACGGTCGGCCAACTCACCACGCATGGCTCCGTAACTAGCAGGCTCAACGGATATTTCAATCCTGGATGTTTCACCGTGCCAGCGATTATCGGGGCTGACGGGATTGTGACCGCATTCGGCAATGGCGGCCTGGGCAACGTTATCGGTCCAGCCCAGCAGGATTTTGACATCTCAATCACTAAGAAGATCCCCTTTGGACACAACGAGACGCGGGGCGTGGAGTTCCGGGCGGAGTTCTTTAATGCATTCAACACTCCATCCTTCGCAAACCCAACACTGGATGCTGGGACGGTATGCGTAGTACTTTTTGGCACTTGCCCCCCCGGAACCTCAGGTAATGTTGGCTTCGCTCCGAATCCGGCATTCGGGGTGATTTCAACCACATCGGTCGCGCCGCGCATTATTCAGTTCGCTTTGAAACTCTATTTTTAGTGAGTTGTATCTCGGAACTAGAATCAGAGAAGTTGGAACCAGCTACGATGTAAGAAATTTCGGCTTTCAGGCCCACAGAAAAACACATGCCTTGCTGCGAAACGCCTGCAGCAATACAGGCCCAGTCTCCTTTTAGGGGCTCCCAAATGATCAGAAGATTCCCAGCTATTGTTCTTTTCATTGCCACTTTCACGAGCGGCCTCGTATTGCAGGCACCGGCACGGGACGTGGAGGCGGAAGAGGCCCTCCCCTTCAAGATCTATTTCGATCAGAAAATCAAAATGCGGGATGGGACCGAACTCTCGGCCGACGTCTATCGGCCTGACGGTCCTGGAAAATTCCCGTGCATCCTCAGCCGCACTCCGTATCTGAAGAGCGGCGCCGGCACTGCGGAATTCGGCAAGTACTTTGCCGCGCACGGCTATGCATTCGTCGCGGTCGATGTGCGGGGCCGCGGCGATTCGCAGGGCTTTTTCGTTCCTTATCGCAATGAAGGACGCGACGGGTACGACAGCATCGAGTGGTGCGCCGCTCAGCCCTGGTCCAGCGGCAAAGTGGGCACCATCGGCGGATCTTACAATGGCAAGAATCAATGGCTGGCGGCGATCGAGCAACCGCCGCACCTGACCACCATGATCGCGATGGTCAGCCCTTCGGATCCCTTTGTCGAGTTTCCCCTGGGCGAGCCCATCCCGCTCGAAGCCAGCTGGTATTTCTACACCTCCGGTCACGTGGCGCAAAACATTGAGGCCGTGGACTGGGCCAGCCTCAACTGGCATCTCCCGCTGTTGAGCATGGACGAAGCCAGCGGCCGCACGATGCCCACCTGGCACGAACTGTTTGATCACCCCCAGCTCGACAGCTATTGGGAGGCCGAGCGTTATCAGAACAAATATGATCGCGTGCAGGTTCCGGTATTGCACATTTCGGGCTGGTACGACGATGAGCAGGTGGGTACGCCGCTGAATTACATCGGGATGACGACGCACGGTCCCACGCCGGTGCGCAAGAGCCAGCACCTGCTGATGGGCCCGTGGCCGCACGGGATCAATTCGAAATCCAAACTGGGTGACGTCGATTTCGGCCCGACCGCTATCATTGATCTCAAGAAAACCATGCTGCGATGGTACGACGCCTGGCTGAGAGATGTGGACAACGGCGTCAAGAGCGAGGCTCCCGTCCGGATCTTCGTGATGGGCGCGAATCGCTGGGCGGACGAGCAGGAATGGCCGCCGGCGCACACGCAATACACTGATTTTTATCTCCACAGCGGCGGGCGCGCCAATACCATCTTCGGAGATGGTCAACTCTCGACGGACGCGCCGGCGGCTGAGAAGACGGACAAGTTCGTGTACGACCCTGCTGATCCCGCTCCATTTATTACGGATCCTTCGTTTGCGCAGATTGGCGGGCCGGATGACTACCGCGCCATTGAGCGCCGCGACGACGTGCTGGTGTATACGAGCACGCCGGTCACCGCCGACACGGAGGTGTGTGGGCCCATCAAGGTAACGCTATACGCGGCCACTACAGCAACCGACACGGACTTTACCGCCAAGTTGATTGACGTGTGGGAGAACGGATTTGCCCAGAGGCTGTCGGATGGAATCGTGCGCGCCCGATTCCGCAACGGCATGAGCAAGCAGGAATTGGCCCAACCCGGTGCGGTCTACGAGTACCACATCGATGCCTGGAATACCTGCGAGATGTTCAAGGCGGGGCACCGGATTCGCCTGGAGATCTCGTCGTCGGCATTCCCCAAGTATTCCCGCAACCTGAACACCGGCAAAGCTCTGGGCACGAACAGCGACATGATCACGGCCGAACAGACGATCTATCATGACGCGCAACATCTCTCGCATGTGACTCTGCCGGTGGTACGCTGAGCCCGCACAATTGCCCCGTCGATGCGGACTTCTCGAGACCGCTGTTGCCCGCGCGGCACGGCGGGCCCGTCGCCCGGTCTAATCTGAATACCTCCGGTCTGCCGCGGGTTTTTTTCTCTCCTTGCAACCTTGATCTCCGACAATTCATCCGAGTTTCACATTTGGGAGGAAAACGCCATGCCCACGAGAAAAAAGGCCGGTCGTCGCAAATACGGCCAGGCTGCAGCGAAGAGTGTCGCCAGCGCGATGCGGCGGAAGAAGCACGGTACTCTTCGGTCTGGAAAGAGGGGGAGGGGCGGGATGGTGAAGAGCCGCGAGCAAGCGATCGCCATAGGTCTTTCGGAGGCCCGCAAGAAAGGTGCGAAAGTCCCACAGAAGTCGTGAGGTTCCTGCTGCGTGGAGTGGCCGGGGACTTGGCTCCTCGGGAACTCCACCCTGAAACCTAGGCAGTTTCACCGATTTCTTCGTCTTCCGGCGGGTTTCTACAATTGCCACAGTGAATTTGCTGATGAGCGCCGGTGACCTTGTCCTTGGTTCATCGAGGAGTGACTGCACACGGCGGCCCTCGCCGGGCCTTTGCAGTTTGACCGGTTTGGAAGCCGTCCTCGGTCGCCGGGCGCTCGATTCTTCTGAATAGAACGCGCACGACTGCAGAGGTCGGAGATGATTCGAAAACTGAAATCGGGGCAATACCGCCTTTACTCCCGCAAGAAGGATCCTAAGACCGGAAGACGCCGCAATCTAGGAACATTCAACACTCGCAGCTCGGCCGAGGCTCACGAGCGCGCCGTGCAATATTTCAAGCGCCACCGATAAGGCCATGTTGCGGACGTCCGCCCAACTGGTTCCGTCAACCCAATCGCCCACCAGCTTCAGAGAGCTAATTGAACTGATATCCAGGTCTCAACGCGCAGCGGTAAACACGTGTCGTCTTTTGAGCTCCGCTATCACATGCGGCCCAGCTCAAGAAGAGTGAAGGACCAAGAGGAAAAATGATGGTTTGTCCATCCAGGTCTGCCTCGATACTTTCGCTCCCAGCATCTGCTGGCAGCGTAAACGAGAGGCTGTCGCCAAAAACGACAGGATAGGACCAGTGTTCCGTTTGGCTAACCATTGGACGGAAGACCTCGGCCTCCAATAAGAATGTAGTCGCGTCAGACCAATCGCGAACACTGAAGGAAATGTTCTGGCCGCCCTTTGAAAAACCGTCGGACTCGATCCTGGTAAACGGGCAGGGGCCGGCGATGCACGAGACTCTGGCATCGCGAAACTCTCTGCCAGGACCCGCATCCAGCGAACCGGAACCGAGGGTGGCCTTCCACCGTCCATCCGGCGAACAGGGATGCTGCCCCTTGCACGGGACATCTCCTTTGTTCTGAATCTCGAAAGTCTTCGCTGCACTCCCAACATTTAGCTCAGTCAGAGCCTGAACGGTATATCTGACCCGCACATTCGCCACTTTAACCGCCGGATGACCCTGCGGAGCCGGCTCGCTTGACACTGGAACGAGGTGCACGATGTACAGCTTGTCCGAAACAAAGTCCTTGAGCACCAGCGGACGGTACTGCGGATCACTGAAGTGCAGCACAATGGGATGACCTCGTCGAATCAGCTTGCGCAGCTCCAGAACGAAGAGGCCCGAGGAATCAGAGGTGGTAGGAAACAGGGCGAGATCGTCAGAGACGGAGACGGCAACATGGGCGATGGGCAGTTGTTTTCGTGGATCAGCGTCCTGCACCAGGATTGCGCCTCGGAGAAAGATGGGCTTCCGGTGCCAGATGATCAACGCCAGAATCGTCGTGAGGAGCGCGACGCCGATAACCACAGCAATCCACCCAGAGGTTTTCGTCAAACAAGACATTTGTGGAAATTTCTCATTCTGTATGGGATGACGGCTCGGCCCGAAACGTTTATAAAAAAACGGGCAACAGCGCTAGCTTCACCGGCATCTTTAATTGTCGCGGAATGTTAGCATTAGGAAGAGCCTTGGTGTCTGCCTGGTTCCGAAGATTCCTTCGCCGTTGATAAAGTTGATAAAAAGGTGTGATCTGCGCAGTTCGAATGGATGAACGAAGCGAAAGCCAATCTGCTGTCGCGCAGGCAGGTATTCCGCCAGATTGTGGGAGCGACTGCCTGTTTGTCCTTCCCCGAGATTCTCACCCAGCTGCAACTGGAATCGCAAACAACTGTTAAGTCGACCGCTAAGTCGACCGCGCCGAACGCCATGCCGGTGCTCTCGAGCGAAGACGACCATTTCCTCGACGATCTGGAACGGGCAAATTTTCTGTACTTTTGGGAGCAAGGCAGCCCAAACACAGGAATGGTCAAGGACCGATGTGACGTCCGCGCCAGCCGACAGGACATGGCGGCGAGTATTGCCGCGACCGGTTTCGGGCTGGCAGCTCTGTGTATCGGCCAGCAGCGAGGTTTCATCGCGAAGCGCGAGGCCCTGGAGCGAGTGTTTGCCACATTGCGCTTTCTTTGGAAAAAGCTGCCCAATCATCGGGGATTCTTCTATCACTTTGCCAACGCAGAGACCGGAGAGCGAATGTTCGACTCGGAAGTATCGTCAGTGGATACCGCGATTCTTCTGTGCGGTGTTCTCACTTGTCGCGAGCACTTCAGGCATCCCGCGGTCGACCAATTAGCCGAACTGGTCTTCCAGCGTGTCGACTGGAGTTGGCTTTTGGAGGACACGTCCGTGTTGGGGCATGGATGGACTCCGGAAGTCGGCTTTTTGTCGTCGCGATGGAACGATTACTCAGAACTGATGATGATGTACTTGCTGGGCATGGGTTCGTCTGCGCATCCGTTGGGACCAGATACGTGGACCGCCTGGAAACGGACGACATTCGAATACGACGGCATGCGTTATATCGGGTCATTTGCTCCGCTCTTCGTGCATCAATATCCGCAAGCATGGTTCGATTTTCGCGGCCAGCGCGACAAATTTGCGGACTATTTCTTGAATTCGGTGACGGCGACGGAGGTTCATCGGCGGTGGTGTCTGGAACTGGGGAAGCAATTCCCCGATTACGGTGAGGACCTGTGGGGCATTACCGCTTCCGACTCACAGCAAGGCTATGTTGCCTGGGGCGGGCCTCCGGCGATGGGACCGATTGATGGGACTGTGGTTCCGAGTGCGGCAGGAGGATCTCTGCCGTTTCTACCAGGACCGACGCTTCGCGTGTTGAAGAACATACGAAATCACTTTCCTGGAGCCTGGTGCAAGTACGGGTTTGTAAATGCTTTCAATCCCCTCAAAAATTGGTACGATACTGATGTGATTGGAATCGACACGGGAATCACCATGTTAATGGCCGAAAACCTGCGAACTGGCTTTGTGTGGGAGACCTTCATGAAGACTCCAGAAGCTCGTCGAGGAATGGAGCGGGCAGGCTTTCAGACGTACTAGTTGGTTCCAATCCGTAAGTCCCTCAACCCAAACAACTGAAGACTCGTGTTTTTCATCTAAGGGCTGCTTGGGGATGCGGGATCCGAGGGCGTTTCTGTCGGCTGCCACTTTGTCCAACGAGCGGATGCGCGCTTGCGAGTCTTATTGCGAACGAGCCGGCGCGCTCATTGATTCACCAACTCTGAGGATCATCCATGAGTGGCAAACCTGAGTCATGGAAGGGATGGCGTGAGCGGCTGGCGGCACTTCGGCAGGTGCCGGCGGTGCTCGGGTTTGTGTGGCAGTCAGCCCGCGCGGTCGTCGTTTTAGGCGTGGCTGCTCGCGTGGTGGCGTCGCTTCTGCCGCCGGCGCTGTTCTGGGTCTCCAAGCTCATCGTCGATGCCATCTTCGGCATCCTGACAACTCACCAGCATATCGGAGCCAGGCTGTGGTGGCTGGTGGCCGCCGAATTTGCTCTGGCGATTGCGACCGGGTTGATCAGCCGCCTGATCGATTACCTCGACGCGCTGCTAGCCGGAAAGTATACCCGTTACGTGAGTATTCGAGTGATGGAACACGCCTCCGGACTGGACCTGCTCGCCTATGAAGATCCCATTTTTTATGACCGGTTGGAGCGGGCGCGGGTTCAGGCCACGGATCGCCTTTACATGATTCAGGCAATCGGCCGGCTCATCCAACAAGTGATCACGACCATCACATTGTCCATCTCGATCATGGTGTTCTCGCCATGGCTGCTGCTGCTGCTGGTGGTGGGTGTGATTCCGGCCTTCGTGGGAGAAACCCATTTCGCCTTCCTGGGATATGCCAAGAATTTTCGGCAGACTCCGATACGGCGGCAACTCGACTACCTGCGCACTCTGGGTGGCAGCAAAGAAGCCGCCAAGGAGCTGAAGCTGTTCGGCCTGAGAGATTTTCTAACGGACAGATTCAGACGCCTTTCCGGGCAGGTGTACGAGGAGGATGTTGCGCTCGCTCGCCGCAAAGCGACCGCGGGGGCCTTCCTCTCGACGATCGGTACCGCCGGCTACTATACGGCGTACGTCTTTGCAGTTTGGAAGACGGTGACTGGTGTCTTCAGTTTCGGGACCCTGACGCTGCTGGCCAACGCCATTCGCGAGGCCAGCTCAAATCTTCAGCAGACGTTCTCGAGCCTGTCCACCATCGCTGATCAGGCATTGTTCATGACAGACCTGATCGCGTTTTTTGAGATGCGCCCCACCATTCTCTCGAAACCTGGCGCCTTGCCGGCTCCGCGCCCGATTCTTCGTGGGTTTGAATTTCGCGACGTTTCCTTCCGGTATCCCGGGAATTCGCGTCTGGTTCTGAACGGACTTAATTTTCGCCTCAATCCCTCGGAGAGAGTGGCGCTGATCGGGGAAAACGGTGAGGGGAAAACCACCATCGTCAAGTTGCTGACCCGCCTGTATGACCCGGATGAGGGGCAAATCCTGCTCGATGGAATCGATCTGCGCGACTACGACCTGGAAGATCTCTATCGTGAAATTGGCGTCATCTTCCAGGACTTCATGCGTTATGAGATGACGGCGCGGGAAAACATCGCGGTAGGGCAGATCGAACAGATCAACAATCTTGCGCGAGTCCAACAATCGGCACGGAAGAGTCTGGCCGATGACGTGGTGCAGAAACTTCCATCCGGATATGAGCAAATGCTGGGCCGCCGCTTTGAGGGCGGAGTCGATTTATCGGGCGGTGAGTGGCAGAAGCTTGCGTTAGCCCGTGCGTATCTAAGGGACGCGCAACTGCTCATCCTGGACGAGCCTACTTCTGCACTCGATGCACGCAGCGAATACGAGGTCTTCCAGCGCTTCGCCGAATTGACTGCCGGCAAAATGGCGCTGTTTATCTCCCATCGATTCTCGACCGTGCGGATGGCCGATCGAATCGTCGTGTTGGAAAACGGACGCATTGGGGAAGAGGGAGATCACGATGCGCTGACGCGTCAGGGTGGACGGTACGCCGAGATGTTCGAACTGCAAGCCGCAAACTACCGGTAGATCGCGATGGCCCGAGAGTTGCGGTGGAGAGAGGAGGGATGTCTCGCTTATGGGACTGGCCAGTTACGTTCGGAGCGTTGCCGGAGAAGAATTGCGCTATCAACGCGCTACTGATGCCGTGCAGGGAAAAGAAAAGGAAATAGACGCTTCCGCAAGAGCGCTGGCCGCAACTCTGAGCTGGCTGCCGAGGACGCAGTCCTCCCACACGTTTTCGAAACGCTGCCAGGCGCTTGCGACAGCCTTAAGAATCTTGCAGTCGCGCGTAGAAACTGCTTTTGCAAGAGCCGGCGATTCGCCGGGTGCACATGATGAAGGCTTGCTCTGGCTGCGCAACAATGCGCAGGAATTCTCCGCAGCCACCCGGCAATTGCTAACTGACCTTGGCCCCCAGACCCGCCTTCCTGTGGTGGCGAGCAAAGATCGGATCTTGCCTCGGGTAATTGCCATCGCGCAGGGCTTCGTCGAGGAATGGGGCCCTACATTTTCCAAGCAGCAGTTCACCGCTTATTGCGCAGCCTTCCAGGAGACTAGTCCTCTCGAATATCACGAAGTTGGGGCTCTGGTGCCTGCGCTTCGGCTGGTCCTCCTCGAACGGATTGCAGCGCTGGGCGAACTGGTTGTAAACGACCCGGCCGGCGGAGACTCGCTGAAGATTACCTTATGGATCCAGACTTTTCGATACGTAACCCAGACTTCGTGGAGGGACGAACTAGAGTCGCTGATTCCGTTCGACAACATCCTCCGCGAAGATCCTTCCGGAACCTACGCCACCATGGACCTGGAGGGCCGGAATATATATCGAGAAAAAGTAGCGAAGTTTTCCGCGCGCTCTGACCGGACAGAGACGCAAGTTGCGGACGTAGCTCTCGATCTGGCACGGCAGGCTCAGGGCAAACGCTACAGCGACCAGCGAATCGCGCTCAGAGAATCACATATTGGCTACTACCTGGTGGGACAGGGATCGGCGCTGCTCTGCCAAAGAGTTGGCTTTCATCCCAGGCTGGGTGAGCGCTTCCGAGCGTTCCTGCTAAGACACCCTGACGAGATTCTTCTGGGCGGAATCGCGGCCTTTACCATCTTTCTGCTCACCACGTTCGTATGGTTACTCACGCCACCTTCTACTTCATTGCCTCTGGTACTGGTGATGATGCTGCTTCTGCTGCTGCCGGCCTCGCAAGCGGCAGTCCAGTTGATGAACTACCTGATCACCAATGTGTTGCCGGCGGAACCTCTGCTCAAGCTGGATTTTTCCAAGGGCGTCCCTCCCGATTGCGTCACTCTGGTTGCGGTTCCGACCCTCTTGCTCAATGAGACGCAAGTCCGAAGATTGGTTGAAGAGCTCGAGGTTCGCTTCCTAGGTAACCGTGATCGCAATATTCACTTCGCCCTCGTTTCCGACTTGTCGGATTCGCATCAACCCGCGCCAGAAGACAACGCGCTGGTGGCGCTGTGCTCGAAGCTCATCGAAGAACTGAATGGACGTTATGCCCCTAAGGGCACGGGCTCTTTTTTCCACCTCCACCGGCACCGGGTTTACAACCCACGCGAGAGAGGATGGATGGGCTGGGAGCGCAAACGTGGGAAGCTACAAGATCTGAATCAATTGTTGCGCGGGTATTACGACAGCTTTCCCATCAAAACCGGCGACCTGTCGATCCTGTCAAAAGTGCGCTTTGTCATAACTCTCGATTCCGACACGGAGTTACCGCGTGGTTCGGCGCAGCGCATGATTGGGACGCTGGCTCATCCCCTGAATCAAGCCGTTGTCGATCCGGTTCGCAACATCGTGGTTGCCGGTTACGGAATTCTGCAGCCGCGAGTCGGCATCAGCGTTCAGTGCACCTCGCAGTCGCGCCTGGCGGCTCTCTTTGCGGGCGAGACCGGCCTTGATCCCTATACTCGCGCAATTTCTGATGTCTACCAGGATCTGTACGGCGAGGGTACGTTCGCGGGCAAGGGAATCTATGAAGTCGACACGATGATTCGCGTTCTGAATGGGCGCTTCCCGCGAAACTCACTGCTCAGTCATGACCTGATCGAAGGCGCCTATGCGCGAGTGGGGCTGGCGACCGACATCATCGTCATCGAGGACTACCCGTCGCACTACTACGCCTACAACCACAGAAAGCATCGTTGGGTCAGGGGCGATTGGCAGATCATGGAATGGCTCCTGGAAGTCGTGCCGAATGAGTCTGGGGCACGGGTGCCCAATCCCATCTCGCTGGTTTCACGCTGGAAGATTCTCGACAACCTGCGGCGAAGCCTGATTGATCCCGCCACTTTCGTTTTGCTGTTGTTTGCGTGGTTCCTGATGGAACATTCTCTGGCATGGACAGTCGCGACGATTTGTCTCTTGCTGGTTCCGGCGTTCGCCGAACTTGCCTTCGGGTTGATCCGCGCGATCATCGCGCGCCGGGCGCACGCTGTAAGGAAGGCGCTCCGCACCTTCTTTGAAAACGGCTTTACGGTCTTGCTCGGCATAACCCTGTTGGCCCATCAGACGCTGTTGTCGCTGGATGCAATCGGGCGGGCGCTGGTCCGGCGGCTGATCACGCGCCAGCGTTTGCTGGAGTGGGAAACGGCGGCGGAGGCGGAACTGGGCGCCAGCCGCTCCCCGATTGACCGCTACCTTAACTGGATGCCGTTCCTTGCGATTGGGCTCGGTGTATTGATTTGGATGATCCACCCCGAAGCCTTGCTGGCTGCTACTCCAATTCTTTTGTTGTGGACCTCGAGCAAGCCCTTTGCGCTTTGGCTGAATCGCCGTCCGATTCAACCCGAACCTGAGCTGAGTCCGGAGGATGTTCAATTTCTCCGCCGATCAGCCTTGCACGTTTGGCGATACTTTCGAGAGTTCTCCAACGAAGAACACAATTGGCTTGTGCCGGACAACATTCAAGACATTCCGCACAGAGTTACGGCCACCGTATCCCCTACGAACCTTGGACTTCTTCTAAATGTCCGCCAGGTTGCTACCCAACTCGGCTACATCACTGTGCCTGAAATGGCGGAGCTGACCCAGAAGACTCTGGAGACGCTGGCTGGCCTGCAAAAATATCGTGGGCACCTGATGAACTGGTATGACACACGCACCCTCCAGGCAAAAGCGCCGTTTTTCGTTTCGTCGGTTGACAGCGGCAACCTGGTCGCTTCTCTTTGGGCACTGGAACAGGGTTGTCTTGACCTGTTGCGCCTCCCTTTGCTCTCCCGAGCACTGGCCGATGGAGTACTCGACCATCTCCGGGCTCTGAGAGGTCTGCGCGCACTTCCGAGAAGAATGATGTCTCGCGATGGGAGGTCGCTGCAGGGAACCGACTGGCTTGAAGCGCTGTTGAATTTTCCGGATGAGGTTCTGAGTGAAACGCCTACGCGTGCAAAATTCGCGTCCGATATCGCGTGGTTTCGCCGCCAGGCGCTCCTGGAAGTGCAAAGTGTTCGCAGCCTGGTAGAAGTCTACCTGCCGTGGAGACTTCCGGAATTTGCCGCCTTGCGGACAAAATTGTTTGAAGGCCACGGCGCAGCGGAGGACGTGCCTCTGGAACGCTGGCCTGATCTTATCGCGGAGTTGGAGATGCGCCTCGATGGCCTTCTTCAGGCCTCACAGAATGGCGACCGGTCACTTGCGCTCGAGCTGGCACTTCGCTTGTCGGAAGCCAGGCAGAATGCAGGTATTCTCCTGAATAAGCTGCGCCAAGCAAGTCAACAGGCACACGATTTGGCTGAAGGGATGGATTTCAGCTTCTTGCTGGACGATCAGCGCTTGCAGTTGTCCGTGGGCTTCGATGCTCAGTCCGAGGAGCTGCAGCCTTACTGCTACGATCTGCTTGCGACTGAGCCTCGCACCGCAGTGTTTGTTGCGATTGCGAAGGAGGATATTCCGCAAGATTGCTGGTTCCGTCTTGACCGTCCGGTCTCCGATGATCACGGCCGTCCCGTCTTGCTCTCATGGACCGGAACCATGTTCGAGTACTTGATGCCCTCCATCTGGATGCGCTGTCACCCAAACACCCTGTTAAATCGCGCATGCCGGGCAGCAATACGCGCACAACAGGCGTACGCCGCCAGCAAAGGGATCCCATGGGGCATCTCGGAATGTGCCTGCGCCCGTCGAAATGCCGCGGGCGACTATCACTACGAAGCATTCGGTGTGCCGAGCTTAGCCCGGAAGAAAAGCGAATCAGATCCTCTCGTCGTTTCACCCTATTCAACATTTTTGGCACTGCCATTCGATCGCAAGGAAGCCCTTGCCAATCTGAGGAAAATGGACGCTCTCGGATGGTTCGGGCCGTACGGATTTCTTGAGGCGGCCGACTATATGACCTCTCGCAGGCATTTCCTGAACCGCCGCCCTGAACTTGTTCAATCCTGGATGGCCCACCATCAGGGAATGAGTCTGCTCGCGCTGGCCAACGTTCTCGGCGACAACATCGTCCAGCGCTGGTTTCATTCGGACCGGCGCGTGCAAGCAACAGAACTTCTGTTGCAGGAGAGGCCTGTGATGGAATCAGCGGGCCATTGAACCAGCCACAGTCAGGAGATCTGGCTCTCAGAAAGATTCAGTTGGCGGGCTTTGCCTCAACCAGAACCAAGCCCTCCGCTGGAATCGTTAGTGTCACCGATGCATTTTTCACATCGTGCATCTCGGGGGGCGACGGTTGTGCCGCCGCCCGGAGTTTTTCGATCTGGTCTCTGGTTGGATATCGAGGCGAGCCCATCGCTCGGTATGCCTTATGCACGTCGCCGTGGTCGGAATCAACGCGCGTCACCTGAATCTTCGCGGCTATTCCATGCTGAAAGTGGAACTGCACCTGTTTGGCCGCTCCCGTGGCACCAGGTTCGGTCATATTCCAGGCGGCTACAACCAGAGTCCCATCCGACCGACGCGTAACCAGCGCCGAGTCAGATGCAGCGGCAAGGCGTTGCTCCCCGAGCCGGTGCAGCAACAGGAACGCGTTGAATGCCGGCTTCGGAATCCCGTCTTCCGCGATCAACCCATATCCACCGTAGAATGGCTGCTTTACGACTCCCTGTTCCTCAAAAACGTCAGAGAACGTCCAATACGACATTTCCTGGACTAGACCGTCGCACTGTCGAATCGTGTCGGCCAACCACGGCCCCATATAAGCCGAATCGGTAACGTCGGGTTCGTTCATGTAGCTGGCATTGAATTCGCTCCAGATCAGCGGCAGCTTCGGCAGGGGCGAGGACTTGATCTGTTCGTGAACCTTCGCGATGGCGCGACAGACCATCCGGTCACGAGGGATCGTTTCGTGCGTGCCGAAGACGTCTTCGGCCCGGTCATTGCCATAGACGTGCGAGGAGACGAAATCCACCGGGATTTTGTTGTCGGCGCAGTGCCGGATAAAGGCGTCAGCCCAGGCGGCCTGTGCGGTCGCTGGACCGCCAACCCGCAAGCGCGGGTTCACCGCCTTAAGATCGCGTGCGGTGTGATCATAAAGCTCGAAATAGGCCGCCTGGCGCGGCTCTCCCGCCCAGAAATCCAGATTGGGCTCATTCCAGACTTCGAAGTACCAGTGTGAAACCTCATCAATTCCGTAGCGCTGGACGAGATGCTCCGCGAATTGTGTGATCATCACATCCCATTTGCCGTAGTCCTTCGGCGGCGAAACGTCAGGCTTGTACCAAAAGGCGTGCAAGACCTCCCTGGCGGCGAGCTTTTTGGGCATGAAGCTCAACTCGGCGAAAGGCCGCACCCCGCTGGCCAGCAGTCCATCGTAGATCTGGTCAACATAAGAAAAATTGAAGACAGGATTGCCCTCCGGGCTTTCGTCATAGACGCCAACTTCGTCGTGAAAGATGGCGTGGAAGCGCACGTACTGCATGTCGGTGACTCGTTTGACTTCGCGCAAGTCGCGGCGATAGCTGGCGCGTAACGACAAGATGGCGCGACCCGAACCGAATATATGTTCCCAGAAATGGGGAAGCGGTGTCGCAGGCGCCGTTGCATCGATTACGACAGTTTCGCTGGTCTGAGCGGCCGCGGGGAGCGAGACGAAGAAAATGAATGTGGCAAATACGCCAAGCAGAATCGAGCGAAAGAAGGAAGTGGGACTCTCGTGCATGCATCAATTGTAGCCGGAGCGGAAATCGGCGGGCGTGAACTCTCACGCTGAGAGACCGTTCACTCACTCAGCTTGCGATCGCAGAAGCAACAAGTTCCGAAGACTGGGTTACTGGGATCGAAGCCTCGACAGTCGTGCCTCTTTCTCCAGATTGAACCGCCAGAGACCCGCCAAGCTGATGCATTCTTTCCCGCATCCCCCTGATGCCCACTCCAGGAGTACCCCCGGACCTGACTTCCACGAGTTTTTCTCGAGCCATGCCGGTTCCCCGATCCTCGACCCGAAGGCGAATCTCATCGTTCGCACGAGCCAGATGAATCGTGGCGACGAGGCTTCCGGAATGGCGGTGAATGTTGGTGAGGCACTCTTGCACGGTCCGAAACAGGGCGGTTTCCATCTCTCGCGGCAGGCGGCCGAAGTGGTCAGGGATATCCAAATCGACCCGGATTTTGCTGCGTTCCGAGTACCCCTCAGCGTACCAACGCAGGGCAGAAGCAAGTCCCGATTCGTCGAGAAGTGGCGGATGGAGCAAGTACGATACGGTGCGGACTTCCCTGTGCATCTCCTCAGTCAGAGCCAGGCTATCGCTGACCGTCTTTGCAGTTTGGCTGAGTCGATTGATCTCAGCGCTGACCGCCGTCAGGTTCATGGTGAGAGCTGCCAAGGTCTGCCCCACGCTGTCGTGCAATTCCCGAGCAATCCGGCGTCTCTCCTCATCCTGCAGTTGCATGAGGCGCGCCGTGAGCTCACGCAGACCGTGATTCGCCGTGTCCAGCTCCGCGGTTCGCTCTCTGACCCGATCTTCGAGTTCTCCATGCGCACGATGCAGGGCCTCGTTTTCTCGGCGACGTGTCTCCCCCATGGCAATCATGGCAGCGGAGATCACGATCAAGGCCAACATGCCAGAAATAGAGGCTGGCGTGGGGATTCGAAACGCTTGCACGGGAGGGATGAACCAAAACTTGAGGGCCGCCAAAGCCAGGACTGTGACCAACGCCGAAGGTCCAATCCCGCAGTACCAAGCCGAGAAAGCCAATGCCATGAAGACGAGGGCGTAGGCCACGAGGCCGCCCATCGGCGGACCAAATGCGCGGCCAATTGCCACGGCCACAACCAGCGCAAGCAACGCCGCCATGTAGCGCACAAGCGCATTGCTTCTTGCCAGCGCAGAAAAAGATGTGTGGGCTGCCATGGGTCGGACCTCCTCATTGGATTTTCCAGGCCAGAAGAAGGACGAATGTGGCGGATGGTGCTGCCTTTGCTAATTGTAACCCGGTTGCAGCGATAATGTTCCTGTTGAGGGTCTCCGCTGCCGTCGGCAATGGAAGAACGGTTTCGGTCAAACCTGGTGCATCTTGAGTGCCAATCCTGGCCTGAAACAGCCCAAGCGAGTACCAAATTCGTGCCATGGGCTGCCTTCACCCGAATCGGGTCAACAAAACTTTGGTTGTTAGATTCAGACGCCCTTGGTGGATTTCGTGCGAATACCGGAAAGATTTCGGAGAGCGGCGGCCGCGATCTCAGGAGTTGTGTCGCGCTGTGGGCTGGCCAGCATCTCGTATCCAACCATGAACTTGCGGACTGTGGCAGAGCGCAGCAGCGGTGGATAGAAGTGCGCGTGCAGGTGCCATTCCGGGTGCATTTCACCATCGGTGGGCGCCTGATGAAAACCCATCGAATAAGGAAAAGGGGTCTCGAACAGATTGTCGTAACGCGTCGTGAGTTGCTTGAAGATGTCGGCCAATCCTTCGCGCGCGGCGGAATCAAGCGATCCCAGGTCCCTGGCATGATGTTTCGAGACCACCAGCACTTCAAAAGGCCACACGGCCCAGAACGGCACGAGCGCGGCGAAGTGATCGTTCTCCACAACCAGACGCTCTGCAGATTTTATTTCCAGTTGGAGATAGTCACACAGCAGACAAGAACCGTAGTTTTTCTGGTATGTGAGTTGCGATTCCTGCTCCTTGCGAGGCTCATTAGGAATCGTCTGGTTTGCCCAGATCTGCCCATGCGGGTGCGGATTGCTGCACCCCATGATCTCGCCCCGATTCTCAAAGATCTGGACATAGTTCACCCATGGCAACGACCCGATCTCGACGTACTGCTCGACCCACACGTCCACCACGCGCATGATTTCCGGCACCGTCATGAGCGCCAGCGTCAGGTCGTGCCGCGGCGAGAAACATACGACCTTGCAGATTCCGGCTTCGGACTCGCAAAGAAGCAATTCCCGCCCGGAGTCATCTTGCCTCGATCGACTGATATCCGGGAGCAGAGCAGCGAAATCGTTGGTGAAAACAAACGTTGAGTCGTAGTTGGGATTGCGCGCCCCCGAGGCCCGCGCGTTGCCGGGGCAGAGATAGCAACCGGGGTCGAATGCCAGCGCCGGCGAAACTGCGACTCTCTCCAGTTGTCCGTCCCAGGGGCGCTGGGTTCGCTGCGGCGAAACCAGAACCCACTCCCTGGTGAGAGGATTGAAGCGGCGATGGGGCTCCGTAGCGAACAGCGTCATTTTCTCAGCTCTTTCGAATCGCCAGCCGAATCGTCAATCCTAAAAGTCCGCGCGCCCTTTCCATTCCGATGCGCCTTGTGCCGGTTCGCAGACGTACACCTGCGGGGTAATGCCCGTCTCCTTCAAGTAGGCCTGCGCAATCCGCGACTGGAAACCGTCGACGCTGTCCGCACACACTAGATTCACCGTGCATCCGCCAAACCCGCCTCCGGTCATGCGAGCCCCAAAAACGCCAGGAACGGCAGAAGCGATAGCGACGAGCAGATCGAGTTCCTTGCAGCTGACTCCGTAGTCATCGCGCAAACTGGCATGGGACTCATACATCAGCCGGCCGAACTGCTCGGGGTCCGCGGCCTCCAGCGCAGCTACGGCCTTGAACACACGTTGATTTTCGGTGACGACGTGACGGCAACGACGATAGATCTGCTCCGGCAGTTCCTGTCGGTAGCGCACGAGATCCGCAGGCTCGACATCGCGCAAGGCCGTCGCAGCCGGCAAATGCGCCCGCAATAGCTTGACCCCGGATTCACAATCGGCACGGCGGAGATTGTATTCCCCCGAAGCCAGTTCGTGCCTGACCATGCTGTTGCAGACAACCAAACGAAGACCTTGCGGAATCGGAAGCTGACGATATTCGAGGGAACGGCAATCAAGGAAGAGCGCGCTCCCTTCTTGGCTAAAGCTGACGGCGAACTGATCCATGATTCCGCAGCGTGTTCCCACATATTCGTGCTCGGCCTTCTGGCAAAGTTTGACCAATTCCAGGCGGGAAGGATGGACCCCAGCCACAGCGGCCAAGGCCAGGGCCAGAGCGACCTCCAACGAAGCCGAAGAACTGAGTCCCGCGCCCCCAGGCACTTCTCCATGGATCGCCAGGTTCGTCCCGGACAACCTGTAGCCCGCCTGTTGCAGCATGGCCGCGACCCCACGAATGAAATCGCCCCAGTGCCTTCGCGGCGGGCCGGCCAATTCCTCGAGCGACAGGGTGATTTCTTCTTCGAAAAGATCGGAGTATGCAATCAGTTCGCAGTCGGGGCGTTTCCCTGCTGCAACATACGTATAAAAACCAATCGCCGACGGCAGCACGAAGCCATCGTTATAGTCCGTATGCTCGCCGATCAGATTGACGCGGCCGGGCGCGCGAAAAATTCGGGCTTCGCCTCCGAATTTCTTCCCAAAGAGCGAAATCAGACCACTGGCGGTCGGCTCGTGGTGGAGTGAACTGGAGCTCATGGATTCTCAGCAGACGCGTCTGGGTTGCAACGCTGCATCGCGTGCGCCCGATTTCCGCGAGCCACCATAACAATCCCGAACTCCAGCAGCACCATATCCCAGGCCAGGTTCACATGCAAACCCAGGGAGCGCTCATAGATTCTTTTTGGGCTGACCGCGCCAAATCGTGCCCGCAGCAGCCCCACCGTGAAGAAAAGCAGTCCCAGCGAAAGACGAATGATAACCGCATAGCTTCTGATTTGTCATGCCGCAATCCGGGAGTGATCGCACGGTAACCCGGGCCAGAGAGCCGTCATTCGGGCGCAAACGTGGAGGAGGCATGCCCCATTGTCTAGCATCGCTTACAACGACACACCGTAGACCACGTTTGGGTTAATCAGTCATTATCCGGTGCTGCCGCCGCACCTGTGTATGTCAGGAAATAGTTGGCGTCCTTCACCGCCGGAACCGTGCGGTAGGGCCGGGGTGGCAAATGGGCATTGAAGAATCCCACCAGATCAGTGGTGCTGCGGGCATCCGCGTTTCCCATCATTCCCTCTTTCAGATGGTTGATTCCCTCGATCAGGCGCAAGATGCTGCCGAAATCATGGGGTGTGTTGTTAATGTAGGGTCCATGCGTGTAGGCCGAGACAACCAGGAGCGGGACGCGAAAGCCATATTGGTAGTCGCCGGGACAGGGCGTGGGAGGCGTTGTAAGAACGCAGGGCAAACCGCCCAGCACATTCGCCGGCTGGTTATCTGACCAGCCGCCCCAGTCGTCCCACGTGACCAGAATTACTGTGTTGTTCCAGTAGTTTTGTCCCGCATCGGGTGTTCCAGCAGGGCAGGTTGGATTGTTACCGATGGCGTTGATGACGGCGGCAACCCACGACGGGCCATAGGGCAAATATTGAGTGCTCGCATGGTCAGACCATGCGCCATCCGGCATAACCCAACTCACCTGCGCGAGCTTACAACTTGTAATGTCGCCCAAAATGTCGGTACCGTGATTCAACACATCCACGTGAGCCGCCCATTCCGCGCCGGCGCACTCCAGGCCCCCGCTGCCGTCGGGTTGGGGATTGCAGATGCTCTGGAACGCAATGGGCGCGGTCCAGAGGGCGCCTGGCGCGGTCGTCACCGCCGGTGCATAGTATTTCCACGAGATCGAATGAGGGTCGAGCACCGTGGTTGCCATGTTGTTGTGATTCGAGCAAAAATCTCCCACGTAGTGAGCATCGAGCGTGTTGTAGATCCGGCACTCCTGGACCGACTTCGCGTCAGAATGCAAGCAGTTCAGCCCCGATCCAACCCCAGGTTGGATCACAGTGCCCCAAACACGAACCGAAGTAGTGTCGGCCGGCATCAGGCACCCCGTCTCGATGGAGCCCCCATTACCGGACACAAAAATCGAGTCTGCGTCGTCACTGTTGGTCCGCGCTGACGTCCCACCGAAAAGGAATTGGTGCGCCGGATAGCTGGGACCCTGGTTGGTCTGATACATGAAGTTAGCCCATCCGTATTGCCTGGCGAATGTCAAATACGGGTCGAGCAAGTGTCCAGCCGATCCGTCGTAGTTGGTAACTGCCGGGTTCAGGACGTACCCGTAGGCCAAGCCGTTTGCCGCTGACCGCCAGGCTCCATCGTTCCGGCACTTGAATGTCGAGTCGGGGTCGCACATATTCACAAAGCCGGAATGGGTGTGGTCCACGTCGGCGGTGCCAGCCAGCGGCACGCCCGTCAGCGTAACCGGGACGACCGTCCCCGACTGATTGGACAGCCCGCAGGGCGAAACGTCATAGCAAGCGCTCGTGACGGGGGTCGGGGTGCAGGCCTGGTAGCCGGTTGCGCCTGCCGGGATGGGGCAAGCTGGTGTCAAGAAATGGAAAAGGTTGTCGGGAGTGCGGTTCTCCTGCACGATCACCACTACATTCTTAAGTTGGGACGGAAACTGTGCGAATGCCATCGCGCCGACGATGAACGGAAACAGGAATTTGAATATGAGTTTCATTTGCTTCTCCTCGGATCGGAGATACAGGAGGAGTTGAAAGAATGCAGTGAATTAGATGGAAGACCGGGCCGTTTCAAACTCCTGCACTGGGACAACTTCAGGGTACTTGCCTCCTGAACGTCGGTCTGTGAGCCTCATCACAAGGGTTGCGGAATGAAGCACGACTCTACACGCATGTTAAACTCCTTCGGTCCGAGAACTGCTGGTCGTAAGCTGCTGCAAGCCGATGCCTGGAAGACCGGCGCTCCGGGCACAAAATATGCCCGTACGACCTCTGGCTAAAGACGATATTCCGCAGGTCGCAGATCTTTACTGGACGGTCTTAACGGAGCACAAGGGCGTCACTCCACCTTTCGTACGGTCATTTCTCGAAGAACTGTACTTCACCAACCCCTGGCTCGATCGCTCGCTCCCTTCGCTGGTCTACGACGAAAAAGGTAAGATCGCCGGTTTCCTCGGCGTTGTTCCGCGCAAAATGTTGTTGCGGGGCGAACCCGTTCGCATCGCCTTTGGCGGCAATTTCGTGGTGCATCCGGATTTTCGCAATACGCTGGCGGGCTTGCATCTGTTGCGCACCTACATGTCGGCGGGGCAGGACTTGTCGCAAACCGATTCCGCCAACGACATTTCGCGAGCGCTGCTCGAGCGGCTCGGCTTCACCACTATCCTGCCGTTGAGCGTCCATTGGCTGCGCCTGCTGCGCCCGGCTCACTGTCTGACCCGCGCCGTGTCACTCCTAGCACGGAGCACGTTGTTCACAGCTCTGGAGTTTGCTGCGAAGCCCTTCTGTAGTGCTGCGGACGCTCTGGCCACCAGGCTGTCTTTCAGCCCATTTCGTCAAACCGAGTCCAAACTGCACGCTGCGGCGCTTGACGTGGAAACTCTGCTTTCTTGCCTGGCCGAATTCCGCAGCGGATATTCGCTCTGGCCTGAGTATGACGAGAGATCCCTGACCTGGCTTCTCAGTTTTATGGAAAGGATGAAGGGATACGGCGACACTTTGCGAAGGTCCGTTCTGCGCGACGACACCGGGAAGATCGTGGGTTGGTACATCTACTACGGAACGCCAGGTGGTTTCGGAGAAGTGGCGCAAGTCGGCGGTGCACGGGGACACTTCAAAGGCATTCTGGATCATCTTTTCCATGACGCCTGGAGTCACGGAGCGATTGGCCTGCATGGCATAGTGGATCGGCGGTTGATGGACGTCTTTTCGGATCAGAACTGCTTCTTTACCTGCCGCGGCGGCTGGACCCTGGCTCACTCCCGCAAACCTGAGCTGCTGGCACTGCTCAATAGCGGGGACGCCTTCTTATCGCGTCTCGACGGCGAGTGGTGTCTGGCTCTTGGCGCGTGAGACGCGAACCGGTCTTTAATTAGAACGCAAATTTGCCCGTCGGAATTGCATTGGCTGATGCCGCTCTATCCTTCGGCCGCGCCAAGTGTGCAAGATCTTGCATCCTTAGAAACTCCGGAATCATCGGCGCATGTGACCCGAGTCACAGCAATTTGAAGACCGCTGATAGATGATGAGTATCAAACTTTGGCATCCAGCCGATGCCGGAGAGCCATACGTAGGCCATTGACATTCAGTGGCTCGCGCTTCACCAGTGGCAGTTCCCCTCCCCAGACATTCTTAACCTGCGCCCTTAACGGGCAAGGAAAGGCAACGATTCGGCGGATTCGCTACGACTGGCACCCTGCCGAAATTAAAACCATGGAAGACCTGTTACCCAAAATACGCCTCGCTTTTCAGTCTTCGTTTGATGTTGATCCGCAGACCATCACTATCGACACCGAACCCAGCGACATCCCAGGTTGGGACTCGATGGGGCACGTCACGCTCGTGACCAACCTTGAACAAATCTTTGAGCTGACTTTCGACGTGGATGAGTTGATGGCGATGGAGAACGTGAAGGAGATTTGCCGTGTCGTGGAGTCCAAGCTGGGCAAGGTCGCCAGTGTTTAGCTCGGACAGTGAGAACTTCGCCGGCCTCTTGGTCGAGAGAATGATCCAGCGAATGGGAAACGCTTGCTGCCTGATCGACGCAGCCACGGGCGAAATTATTCCCGGTCGAGATCTTCCCGGTTTGATCGCTGGCTTTGCCGCCGGTTTTCGATCGGCCGGATTACAGCCGGGAGATCCGCTGCTACTCGCGTGCGCTGTGAACCCATCTAGCGCGCTGGCTTATCTTGGCGCCATGTACGCCGGTCTGGTGCCGGTGCTTGCAGAACAGCGCTTGCTTGCGACCTCCGGCGACCGGCTGCTGGCCAAGTCTCAGGCCAAGGCGATATGGTCTGCGAAAGCGCAAGACTGGGATTGGGCGAAGAAAGCCGCAGTTCTTCAGATTGACGGAACCTTCGATGCCCGTCCTCCTGCTTCGTTCCCGCCGGAACCGCGCGCCACGAATGACCTCGCCGCGTTAATGCCAACTTCCGGTTCCACGGGCACACCAAGACTCGTGATGGTGAGCCATGGCAACTTGAAGTCGAACACGGAAGCAATTGTCCGAAGCCAGAATTTGGGGACGGACGAGCGCGCCATGCTCATCATGCCGGTGAGCTACTGCTTCGGCGCCAGCGTGCTGCACACACACCTCTATCAAGGCGGTGGAGTGGTGTTTGATTCCCGGTTCATGTTCCCCGATAAAGCTTTGCGCGCCATCAACACCTACGGCTGTACCACTTTCGCCGGCGTGCCCATGATCTACACCATCCTCCTTCGCCGCTCCAACCTTCGATCGATTCCCCTGCCCGGTCTCCGGCGCTTTCTGCAAGCAGGAGGCGCGCTCGCTCCGGAGAGTATTCGCGCAATACGTGCGATCGTGCCGACGGCGGACTTCCTCGTTATGTATGGGCAGACGGAGGCCACGGCGCGAATCTCCTGTCTGCCTGCGGCGCACTTGCAAGAGAAGCTAGGCAGCGCAGGCGTGCCTCTGGATAACGTTGAGGTATGCATTATTGACAATGATGGGCAGGAAGTTCCCCTCGGCCAGACTGGGGAAATTCAGGTGCGGGGTCCGTCGGTTTGCGCGGGATACCTGGACGATCCCGATGCGACGAAAATCAAATTCGGCGAGGGCTGGCTTAAAACGGGGGACTTCGCAAGCGCTGACGATGATGGATATTTGTGGATCAACGGACGCAGGGAAGAGTTCATCAAGATTCGTGGTGTGCGCGTCAGCGTTGGCGAAGTCGAAGCAAAGGTGGGGTCAGTCGTTGGCGTCAGCGAATGCGCGGCGGTCGGAGTCAGGCATGCGGAAGCTGGGGAAGCGCTGGCGCTCTTGGCGGTGGCGGACGACGTTGCTGGGAAGAGTTGTACTACTGACTTAGGCGATCGAGTCCGGCGCGCGCTCCCGCCCCACTGGACCTGTGTCTCAATCAAGTTCGTGGCTGAATTGCCGCATACAGCGAACGGAAAGATTGCGCGCTCTCAGTTGCAGACACTGCTATGAGCCCATTAACAGACATTGAACAGGCGATCGCGGCGTTGCTCGACGCGCCACCCTACGCTCTTGCTCCCAGGCAGCGGCACGATGCGCTGCTTGCGCTGCTCAAGCAGGAACTACAGTACGCCTGCGACAGGAATCTCCAATTTCGCAACTACGTGCAGCACTGGCCGGTCAACTCGTCGACCGCCAGCGCGATTGCAGATCTTCCGTACTTGCCCGTCAGCGCCTTCAAGACCGATCCTCCACTGAGTCTGGTGGCGGCCAGTGACGTCAAGCGTGTTCTCCGTTCCAGTTCGACCAGCGGCCAGGTCCCCAGTCGTGTAGTCCTGGACGCCGCCACAGCCAGACGGATGACTAGAGGCGTGGTTACGATCATCCGCGACTTTATTGGAGCCGCGCGCAGACCATATCTCGTCGTCGATGTTGCGGAAAACGTCGAGCCGCGCGCGGAACTCGGAGCGCGGGGCGCCGCCATTCAAGGCCTGGGGTCGTTCGCTACGGAGACTGCGTGTTGCCTGCGCCACGATGAAGCTGGAGCTTTGAGTCTCGATCTCGATCAGCTGCTCGCCTGCGTTGACAAGTGGAAGCAGGCCGAAGGCCTGGTTTACGGCTTTACCTACGTGATCTGGACTCATCTCGTCGAGCCACTGCGGCGTCGCGGGATTACCCTCGGCCTGCACAACGTCCACGTGCTGCATAGCGGAGGGTGGAAGAGATTGGAGCAGCAGGCGGTCACGCGAGATGCATTCATTCGCAATGTCGCTGAAGTTTTCGGCTGCCGACCAGAGCGTGTGATCGACTACTACGGCATGGTGGAGAATGTCGGCGTGGTGTATCCCGACTGCGAACAGGGCAACAAGCATGTGCCCGCTTTCGCGGAAGTGATCATCCGGAATCCTCTCACTCTCGCGCCGGTGGAAGCTGGCGAGCAAGGCCTGGTGCAGGTTTGCAGCGTGCTGCCAACAAGCTTCCCTGGATTCCTACTACTGACTGACGACTTGGCGGAGCTAGTTGGCGATGACGGCTGCCGTTGCGGCCGGCGTGGTACGCATTTCCGCTTCAAGCGCAGAGTGCCGAAGGTGGAGGTTCGCGGCTGCGGCAATCTGGAAGCTGCACGCCACCCGCAGGCACAGGAAGAAGTTGCATGGGTGATGTAATTCACACTGTCGTCTCTCCCGGGGAGCTCACTTGCGCGGCGCAGCGCCTGCGGGAGATTGCGCGGCAAAAGAATCTCAACTCTAAAGCAATACTTGAAGTCTTCGAGCGCTGGGCTGCTGCGCTCGATGATCGCAATTTGCGTGACATCCCAGGCGTCGCGTTCCTCCGCTTGTGGCTTAGGCGCGGCACACTCGAACCCATTCTGTTTCGCGAACTCGGCCCTGATTCCCTGCGCGGCGAATGGCAGGATGACGGAAGCATAAGGCTGCGGGCATTCCCTCTCGGGGTGGTGGGACACTGGCCCGCCGGAAACATCGAAATTCAGCCCGTTCTATCTCTGACGTGCGCCTTGCTCGGAGGAAACGGTTGTCTGGTACGTGTGCCGGGCAGGTTGGTCGAGACCACACGGCTGATCATGGAAAAGCTGCATGAGATCGATCGCGGCGGCCTGCTGACCGAGCGGATATTTCTGGCCAGCTTCGATCATTCGCGCACCGATCTGCATCAGGCGATGGCGCAGGCGGTCGATGGCGCCATGATCTGGGGTGGCGCGGAAGCTGTCTCCCAGGTAAAGGCGCTTCCGTTCCCTCACTGGGCCCGCGTGGTCGTTTTTGGCCCACGGCTCTCGGTCGCGGCCATGGACGCCGGCGCGTGGGCTGACACTGACGAACGGGAAAATTGGTGCCGGCGCTTAGCGCGCGATGTATGGCAGTTCGACCAACAGGCGTGTTCATCGCCCCAGACACTGTTTCTCGAGCATGCCGCCGGATGTGATCCCGCCGAGTTCGCCGAAGATATGAGGCGCGCATTTCAGGAAGAAAACCGCGTGCATCCGCGGCGGGAAATCGAGCCCGCCTTAACCTCTGCGATCTGCAGGGCGCGCGCCTCGTGGCTGCTCGATGACGTCGCGAATCGAGCATGCTTCCCCGCCTCGCCCGACTGGACCATCCTCGAGGGCAAGGGCATGGACATGCCAAAGCCCACGCAAGGACGCACGCTTAGCGTGTTGGTAGCCGATGACCTGCGCGAGGTAATTTCCAGATTCGATGGCAATGTGCAGACGCTGGGGCTCGGCATCAAGGAAAGTGCCAGAGAAGAAATGCTGGCTAACGCAGCGGGACGGCACGGAGTCGACCGCGTGGTGCGGCTCGGCCGGATGCACGCCTTCGGATCTCCCTGGGATGGAGTCGACTTGGTGCGCTCGATGGTGCGCTTCGTTCGTCACGCACCGTCGCAAGGCCTCACGAGACGCATCAAGACGAAGCACTCAGATCCATTTCTGGAGGCCCTCGAGCGGCAGGCGAGGATATTCGCTCCCGCGGCGCGAGCAACGTTCGAAGCCAATCGCGAACTATGCTCGTGGCTGTTGCATCCGCTGGCGCGCTGGGCAGAGGCTGCATATGGAAGCGCTGTGTTTGACGCGGCCGCGCGCGGGTACGCCGAATACTGCGTCGGAGTGGCCAAGTCGAAGCAGCTTTATGAACGCAACGGCAAGTACAGTCCGGAAGCGATGCCCGAAATCATGTCCGGAGTCTACGAACATGAGGGCTACATGATCCCGTACATGTGGGCCGCAATTCTGATTTATCCGTTCTGGCCGTCGATGGTCAGCCATATCGCCCTGTTTCGCGATGAGTTCGTGCGCCGGTTGCCGCCCAATGCCAATGTCATGGAACTGGCGGCCGGACATGGTGTCCTCAGCCTGCTCGCCGCTGAAGAGCGGCCTGATATCCAGGTGGAGGGCACTGACATCAGCTCGCCGGCAGTCGCGGTAGCCAACCGCCTGCTGGCTGCATCTGGTCATGCAAGACGCGTTCGCTTCGCGGTCGAGGATGCGTTGCAAACCGAAGACTCGGGAAGTGAAGGAAACTTTCAGGGCGTCATTTCTGGTATGTTGGCCGAGCATCTGGCTGATCCCACGCCACTTTTCGCTGCTATGGCGCGCCGCGTCTCGCGCGACGGATTGGTCTTCTTCAGCACCGCGCTCGAGTCGCCACAGCGCGATCACGTGTTCGAATACAACCAGGAAAGCGAGCCTTTGCGCATGGCTGAAAGTGCGGGGCTGCGCGTGGTCCGTCTTGCGTCCGATGCCAGTGCGGTTTCCGCCGGATCGCGTTTTCTGCCGCGAGCTACGGCCATGATTCTGCGGCCCCGTTGAATTTGAAGCAGCGACATTCGCGCCGGGCCGCAAACGACGGAAAGGGAAATTTCGCGATGGCAATTCCCGTAATGACGTTTGAGGAAGTGCGGGCTACCCTGAAGCAGCGCTTCCCCATGCTCATGGTCGATTGCGTTCTCGCGCTGGAGCTTGGGAAAAGTATTCGCACGATCAAGAATGTGACGGGCAACGAGATCCAGTTCCTGGGCCACTTCCCCGAGCATGCTGTGATGCCGGGAACCCTGATTGTTGAAGCGATCGGCCAATCGGCTTCCATTCTGTTCGCCAAGACGACGGGAACAGGCGCGCGGCCGGGAGAATTCCTGGTGCTGGGCTCGATCAACGAAATGCGATTCCTGAAGCCGGTGATTCCAGGAGACAGAATGGAGATCGCGGTGCAAGTCCTCAAGTTTATTGAGGATTTCGCCGTGGTAAAGGCTGTAGTGACGGTGGATGGCGTAGAAGTGGCGCGAGGAAAACTAGGCTTCGCCAGACTTGTCCTCACTCAACCAAAGTGAATTCCTGATTGGACATCGATGGGTTACACCAGCTCTGCTTGATCGTGCCTCCTCTTCCGGGGTCCTCAAGACATAGCCCGCTGCTCTTCACACGGAATTGAACGCGATCTCTGCCAAGATTTACGGCCTCAAACAGTTGGTCGCTCGAAGGCAAACGATCACTGCAGTTCGACTGAATTAGGTTTCCTGGACCGCCGACATTTTTCCCGTCTCCGGGTGACCGCGAAGCATTCGCAATCGTCAGGCACAGACTGTTCATGCCATTTAGCGTGTGAATCGAATAAAGGCCGTTTCCCTGATCGACAAGGTTGAACTCCTCGTTGCTGAACCCGCCGCACGGATACGGAATGATTCCACCCCCACTCTCAGTTGAGTTCCGAGTAATGTTCATGCACAGCTTCGTACCGTCGGAAACGATCTGATGGATCCCTTCGACGGTGCTCGACCGGAGATTGGGCTGAGGCGAAACGCCGTCGATAACATAGGTTGTAATGGAACGCGGTGGAAGCTGATCAACGAGGCGTTCCTTCGGAGAAAGAGCGATCCGTCCCTCTTGGAGATCGACAGCTTCATCGGCAGTGGTTCGATAGACAACGGCAGACGATGGGATTCCAATGAATGCGCTGAGATCGAGATCATTGGATGTTGGAGAGTCCCAATTCGTGCTGACAAGAACCAGCCGTTTTGAAGCAGGGGAATATGCCGCAAGAGTGTTGTAGGCTCCTCCCGCTGAAATAATCCGGAAACCCGGACGAATGAATCGAGTGTACTGAGCAAGGGCGTAGAACTGCTTCTTCGGATGCGGCACGCCACCATTCGAGTCGAACGCGATCACGTTCCAGTCGGGCTGCCAGAGAATCCAGGCTTCTGCGCCCAGATCCCGAAGTTCCGTTCGCACCGAATCCGCCATGAACAAAGCACCCCACATCTCGGTTCCATCGCCCTGCTGCGGGAAGCAGCATCCGACTTCGCTCATCCAAATCGGTTTCTGAAGCTTCCGAGCCATCGAGTTGTACTCTCTCAGTCCCCCCGGAACGGGATTCGTGTGGTAGCCGTGGGTGTTCAGTCTGCCGAGCGACGAAAGGGCTACAGGGCTGAGCTGGCCGACCGCGCCGACCGCATCGTTGATATTGTTCATATCCACGCCCGAGACGAAGGTGTCGAGGCCATCGCGTTTCAATCGACCTGCCAACCGAGGAATGATTGCCTTCTGCGAGGAATATGAAGCGCTGTTCCCTTCCTGACGCCCGGGAGTGGTCCAGCCTATGTCGGGCTCGTTGAACGCCTCCACGCTCTCAAAGCGGATGCCCTCCGCGTCTCGAAAGTGTTTGACGACTGTCGCCAGGTAGTTGACGAAACTCTCGTACATGTCGGAGCGCAAGTTGTCTTGATGAGCCACCTTGCTGCCAGAGGCGCAGCCGCTAAGCGTCATCCAGTAAGGTGGCGCATTCGAAAATGCCTCAAACAACTGGGCGCCTCGTTTCTTCGCTTCTTGCAGCATCCGCCGTTGCGGCGCATCCCGCGTCCAGTCGAAGGGTGCGTTTGGTCCGCTTTGAAAGCCTTCCATCTGGGCGTCGGCGCGCATGTGCTTGTGTGAGGGATCGTCGCCGCCGCCGATGTTGTAGCGAGCAATGGCGAATCCGAGGGTTAAACGGGCTGCCGGATCACCGTAAAGCAGGTCCATATATTGGGCCTGAATGTTGGGATCCTTGATTCTGGCAGCCTGGCGTCCTCCGCCATAAAGGTCGTTCGCCTCCCAAGCCAGCGACATCCCCCAGCCCCGGAACGTTTGCGCCGCACGTGGAGTAATCCGGCCCGAATCGGCTGATGCGAGCAGCGGCGTCAAAAGAACAAGAGCGCACAGCCCGGCGCATAGTCGAAGATCTGATTGCCAGAAGGCAGGTTTTTTCATTGGCGAACTCGTGGACGGGTCCGGGCGCTCAGCTCCTTCCCTGAAATTTGAACCCCGGCGTCTGCCATATAGTCGTGGAATGAGCAAGAGGATGTCTGCCCCTGTGTACGCACTCGGACCGCAAGCTCGGTGCGGACAAGCCAATCTGATCAACCGCAGACTGGCAAAACTTATTTCCTACTTGTGGGTTTGTGCAGGAAGACGTTGGAATCTTAACAGGAGCGGCCATGAATTTAAGCAACCTCAGAAAGTGCATCGTGGAGAGATGTTCCATATTGGTGGTCGTTCTCAGCGTAGCCGCGGTTGCTTCGGCTGGTCGAACTCCACAAAGGTCAGAACCGGAGCATAAGCCCGCTCCGAGCAGGCCCGCGCAACACGCGGCTCCGGCGCACAAGCCCGCCCCGCACAAGCCCGCGCAACACGCGGCCCCGGCGCACAAACCCGCCCCGCGCAAGCCCGCACAACACGCGGCTCCCGCGCACAAGCCCGCCCCGAGCAAGCCCGCGCAACACGCAGCCCCGGCGCACAAGCCTGCTCCGAGCAAGTCGGTATCACACGCGGTTCCAGCGCATAAGCCCGCGCCGAAGCCCGCGGCACACGCGGCCCCGGCAGAACACCCAGCTGGGCATCCGGCAGCGAGCGAGCCAAAAGCGGCAGGTGAGCACACCTCGCCGGCCGAGCATACGCCGGCAGGTGAACACGCCGCGACCACCGAGCATCCTCCAGCGGGCGAGCACACGGCGACCACCGAGCATTCGCCCACAGGCATCAGAAATGTCTCGCTGAAAGGCGGTGGGTCCGCGAGCGTCCGCTCTAATGGACAGATTCGTTCGGTGAATCGCGACGGCATGCACATTGACCATGGGGTCAACGGCGGGCGCACTGTGGTGAGTGAACACAATGGAGTGCGCGTGGTAAACACGGGACGGAACAGCGGATACGTCCAGCGCTCCTACATGAATGTCGGAGGCCATTCCTATTATTCGCGTACCTACTACTACCATGGTTCCTACCACACCGCGGTTTATCGCGGCTACTACTGGCACGGTCACGCTTACTACGGCTTCCATGCGGGCTTCTGGTTTCACCCAGGATTTTATGCCTGGGGATATCGTCCGTGGGGCGCGCCGGTTTTCTGGAGCGTAGGAGCGTGGGGCTGGGGTGGAGCGCCGTGGTGGGGATTCTATGGCGGATGGTTCACACCTTATCCATCTTATCCCGCGCCAGCGTACTGGCTGACGGACTACCTGATCGCCGCAGAGTTGCAGTCGGCGTATGCGGCCCGGCAGGAGGCAGCTGCCGACGCTGCGGTGGCGACCTACGGTGACGGAGGTGGAACTGCTCCTACGGCATCGGCTTCGAGCACGGTGACGCTATCACCCGAGGTCAAAGAGGCGATCGCCGACGAAGTAAAAGTGCAGTTAGCCATCCAGGAGGCACAGGCACAGAACAGCGCAACGGGCGCGCAAGCAGCTGTGCCGACTCCTCCCACTGCTCAGGCACCGAATGGCATAGCCGACGCGCAGACCTCGGCCAATGCTCCGCAGCAGAACGGCGGATCGGACAACCAAGCAGCGCCAGCTTCCGCCAGCACTCCGGCTAATGCCACCGAAGAAGTTCCGCCGGCCCTGGATCCCGCCAGACGGACCTTTGTCGTTGACGGCGATCTCTCCGTAACGGCGAACGGGCAAGAATGCGGGCTGACGGCGGGCAACGTACTCACGCGGAC